>ERZ832522.3783-NODE-3783-length-16073-cov-3.420652_pt1 | contig 16073 bp, 12 predicted proteins | sample MGYA00519951_ERZ832522 | MGnify/ENA primary metagenome ERZ832522 (study PRJEB31850, sample SAMEA3708728) | human gut metagenome | biome: human gut; feature: human-associated habitat; material: faeces | place: China | collected 2014 ... | reverse complement strand
GCTTCAACCCTCCAAATTCGAAGACCTGATCGCCATGAATGCCCTGTATCGTCCGGGACCAATGGATTATATCCCCGACTTTATCGACCGTAAACACGGACGCAAGCCGATCGAATATGATATACCGGTCATGGAGAAATACCTGAAAGACACTTACGGTATTACCGTCTACCAGGAACAGGTCATGCTTCTGTCGCGTTTGCTGGCAAACTTCACCCGTGGTGAGAGTGACGCTCTGCGTAAAGCAATGGGTAAGAAGTTGATCGACAAGATGAACCACCTGAAATCGAAGTTCATGGCAGGTGGCCAGGCAAACGGTTATGAAGCGAAGACACTTGAAAAGATCTGGTCCGACTGGGAAAAGTTTGCTTCTTATGCATTCAACAAGAGTCACGCAACCTGCTACTCGTGGGTCGCTTACCAGACCGCTTTTCTTAAAGCGAACTATCCGTCCGAATACATGGCGGCCGTACTGAGCCGAAGTTTGTCCAACATCGTCGATATCACGAAGTTTATGGACGAATGCAAAGCAATGGGTATGCAGGTATTAGGACCGGACGTCAACGAATCCATCCTGAAGTTCAGCGTAGATAAAAACAAGAACATCCGTTTCGGGCTAGGCGCCGTGAAAGGCGTAGGTGAATCGGCCGTACTGAATATCATCGAGGAACGAAAGAAAAACGGTCCGTATAAAAATATCTTCGACTTTGTGGAACGCGTCAACCTGACAGCATGTAATAAGAAAAACATCGAATCGCTTGCGTTGGCCGGTGCCTTCGATAATTTCGGTATCCAGCGCGAACAGTTCTTTGCAGAAACAGGCAAAGGCGAAGTCTTTCTGGATACGCTGGTGCGTTATGGTAATAAGTTCCAGATGGATAAAAGTTCTGCTGCCAACTCTTTATTTGGTGGTGACGATCTATTGGTAGCCATTACCAAGCCGGAAATTCCGGTTTGCCAACGTTGGAGCGACCTGGAACGTTTGAATAAAGAAAAGGAACTGGTAGGTATCTACCTCTCCGCTCACCCACTGGACGAATACCGCATCGTATTAACCTATGTATGCAATACGGGAATGGCAGAGATCAACGACCGGGAGAGCCTGAAAGGACGCGAAATACTGCTGGGCGGTATCGTTACCGACTTCCGTGAGGGAATGACCAAGACAGGCAAACCTTATGGAGTGGTTAAAATAGAAGACTTCACCGGTAGTGGCGAGATTGCTTTATTCGGAAACAACTATATAGAATACAGTAAATACTGCAAGCAGGGTATGTATCTGCTTATCAATGCCCGCGTAGAGCCCCGTCGCTGGAATGAGAATGAACTCGATTTCAATATCGGTTCCATTCGTTTGTTGCAGGATGAAAAGGACAAGCTGATCGAAAAGATCAGTATCACCTTGCCGATCCACGATCTCGACGAGCCTACAGTCAATGAATTATCGGTATTGATCAAAAACAATCCGGGACAGAGCTTGTTATATTTTAGAGTGGTCGATGGCGAACATAACATTTCACAAAATTTCTTTTCACAGAATATCCGGCTGAATGTAACCGGTAAGTTAGTGGAATTCTTGCAGGAGAACGAAAATATTGATTTCAAAATAAACGGCTAAAGTTGTACGGTGTAGAAAGAATTAGTACTTTTGACACCTCGAAAAGGGAACAATTTAAATTAGATATATAATTATGGCACTAGAAGTTACAGATGCAAATTTTGAGGAGTTGGTAAACTCCGGCAAGCCCATGGTCGTTGATTTTTGGGCAGAATGGTGCGGTCCCTGCCGTATGGTAGGCCCGATCATCGATGAACTGGCTACCGAATATGAAGGTAAAGTTACCATCGGAAAGATGGACGTAGACAACAACAATGACGTAGTTGCCCAGTTCGGAATCCGTAATATCCCGACAGTACTGTTCTTTAAGGACGGAAAACTGGTTGACAAACAAGTTGGTGCAGCACAGAAGCCTGCTTATGTAGCTAAGATCGACGCACTTTTATAATTACTTCATAGCGCGGAGCATTTCGCGCTTTCCCGGGGGGCCGGGTATTCTTTCAACAGAATACCCGGCCTCTTGCATCATACGACGTACTACTCCTTTGGCACAGTAAGTGGTGAGGATTCCTCCATCTGCCATATGTACATATAATCTGTTGAATATATCCTGATTCCACATTTCCGGCTGCTTATCAGGTGCGAAGGCATCGAAATAAACGAGGTCTATTCCTTCGGGAAGTTCGCAACTGTTATTATCACCCTGTATCTTATGCAGGGTAAACCGTCCGGTGATATTTGCCGGCTCGTTCCATGCGACTGCATGCAGGGTATCGAACAGTTCCTTCTTTTCGGGACAAATCACTTCCCCGTAATTCAAAGCCTGTACAAGCTCCGGTTCAAGCGGATACAGTTCTATGGAATAATAGTTTACATGGCGGTCATTCTCTTCCGCATCCAGAAGCGTAAGAAAGGCATTCAGCCCTGTTCCGAAACCAACTTCAAAAACGGTAATATCCTTTTTAACCTGGTGATGCAATCCTGCCTCAATAAATACATGTCGCGACTCCTGTACGGCTCCGTTTACCGAATGATAATGTTCGTCCATTTCCGGGATAAACAAAGTATGACTGCCGTCTGCCGTCTGTTGTAGTTCTCGTCTCATATGATTTTCTTACGCTTTCATTATTTTTTAGATTCTACAAAGATATAAAAATATAGAATTGATTACTTTTACATTCGAAATCATTACTAGTAATAAGATAGATGCTACAATATTTTATCCTCTCCACTCCTTCTTTTGTCTGTTTGTTCTGGGCTTTTGCCTTGCTGATAAAAAAAGGTAAAAACTTCCGGACCAAGCGAGTCCTGGCAATCGACCTGATATGTTGCTCCATAGTATTCTATATATATGGAAGTTTTTTCGTACCCGATACCGATTATGAAAACCGCTATTGGCAGGATATCATTTATACTTTTTGCCTCCCGATGCTTTACCCGCTCCACATGATCTATGCCAAACTGCTGACAGATACAAAAAAATTCCAATGGTGGCTTATAATGGCGTTTTCCCCTCCTTTTATATTAACAGCATTGACTGCTACCGGTTATTTTTTGATGGGAAAAGAAAACTCCATCATCTATGCCCGTGATTTCCTGTTCAACTACGGAGAAAAACATTTCCCGGTCGATTACCCTTTATTTAAACTACAATATTTCTGGAATGAAGTACTGTTCATTATCGTTATCAGCATTCAAACGCTGGTCGCGTTTATTTACTTTTCATTCCGGATCATCAAATACCGGCTCCAGTTAAAAGAGTTCTATTCCAATCCAGACGAACATTTCCAATGGAACTTTTACTTTATATTTGCAGCTACCGGGATCTATTCGTTACTTACATTCATTGCTGTACTGGCAGACCTGAACAGTTATAGCTCGCGCCCGCTGTACGTCAACACTATATTTATCTTTTTCGCAATCTCCAGCTATATATTGGCCTATGCAGGTTACCATATCCGGTATACTGCAGAGGATTTTGCCCGCCAACTTGCACAGGCCGATCTTGCCGAAAAACAAAACAATAATCCCCTGACTGATGATTGTGATAAAAAAAAGAGCTATAACCCAAGGCTTGTTTCCCTTTTTACCCGCCTGATCGAAGAAGATAAAATATACCTAAAAAATGATCTCCGCCTGGATGAAGTAGCAGCCATGGTACAAACCAATCGCTGCTATATATCCCGTCTGATAAATGAGAAATACCAATGCACATTTTCGGAATATATCAACAACTGCCGTATTACATATGCACAGGAGTTGATGCTCCAAAACCCCTCGATGAAACAGGAAGTAGTAGCTGCCGAATCCGGCTTCTCACATGTAACCACTTTTAGCAGAACTTTCCGGCAAGTGATAGGAATACCACCTAAAGAGTGGCTCAAACAACAGGAGTAACGGCCCAAATATACGAATTGCAAAGAGATTTATACCTTTCATCAAGATTGAACCCATAAGAAAAACAAGGCATTCGAAACTTTCTCCATACTTTTGCGACCAACACAAATGGTTCCGGTATTAATACAGAATATTATTTATCTTAAAAAGATGGAAAAAGAAATTATCATTGAAAACGATTCATCAGAAATAATTCGTATCACCCGATTTATCGAATCACTGGGGGTAAGTCTTTTCCTGCCCTCCGCCACAACAAGACGTATTTGTCTTGCAATTGAAGAGGCTGTCAGCTGTACCATCCACCATGCTTATCCTAACGGAGCGAAAGGTAAGATAAAACTAAAGGTCAGCCAGGTGAACGGAGATATAAACTGTATGATAATAAACGATGGGATGACATTCGATCCGACCCTGCCCCAGAACAAATCTGAAAAATCATCCTTAGAAGATATGTTAACCGGTGGATTAGGCTTTTTCCTTATTTTCAGGACAATGGATGAAATAGCCTTTCATACCGACGGCTCACAGAACTTCCTGATGCTGACCAAAGGGCTGGGAGCGATCGAGGAACCCGAAAGTTCATTGAATACCAATATATGTAAGGTCGCAGGAGGTGTTATTATTACTGTGGAAGGACGGCTGGATACACTGAATGCCCGTAAGTTTGAATCCGTTATCCGCCCTGTACTGGACAACGGTACACCCGAGATCGTTATCAACTGCGAGAACTTAACCTATATAAGTAGTTCGGGACTGCGTTGCTTTATCCTGATGCAAAAGAAAGTAGACAGTTCGCACGGGCTACTCGTACTAAAAGGTGTATTACCTGAGATCCGTAATATTTTCGATATGACAGGCTGTTCTTCCCTGTTCACCATACACTGACAAACTTATGATCAAACGACACATCCTCTACTTATTGCTTTTTCTCCTATATAAACCGGATATGGCACAGGGGCAAAGCATCACGATTACCCCCAAATGGACAGCACAAGCTCAATTTACCGGCTATTATGTGGCAGATAAAATGGGATTTTACAAAGAAGAAGGGCTCGATGTACATATTATGCATCCCGCCATCTCTGAAAGTTCCTTTTCTGTCTTACAAAGCGGAAAAGCCCAGGTTGCCGTCATGAACCTGTCATTTGCCCTGACAGCACGGGCCTCCGGTGCCAAAATTGTCAATGTGATGCAAACCTCACAGGAAAACAGCTTGATGCTGGTTAGCCACCAATCTCTAAAAGACCTGGAAGGATTAAAGCAAAAAAAGATAGCCGTTTGGAACCACCTGAGCCAGAATCTACTGGACAGAATCGCTACACGTTACCAACTCAGCGGTAAATGGATACGCTTCAACAGCGGTGTCAATATATTCCTTGCCGGGGCTGTCGATATATGCCTTGTAGGCAGCTACAACGAATATTTACAGTTGGCAGAATACGGATTACAGCCAAATTCTACTTACCTGCTACGTTTCTCCGACTACGGTTACAACCTGCCAGAAGACGGACTATACGTGGCCGAAGACTTCTACCTGTCACATCCAGATATCATCCCCAAACTCGTGCGCGCCAGCATCCGGGGCTGGGAATGGGCCAATGAGCACAGGGAAGAAGCCCTGGACATCGTAATGGAGTTCGTACGTAACGGCAATATCGGAACCAACCGTTATCATCAACGCAAAATGCTGGAAGAAGTACTTCGGCTGCAAGTGGATGAAAGTTATAACAAACGAACATTCCATCTGAGTCCGGAAGATTTCAAACTGGCTTCAGACATCCTGTTGAATGAACAGGAAAGAGAAGATATACATTATTCTGATTTCGTTAAATAACTATCCTATGCATCCTATCAGACAATACTTTCAATTCAAGTCTTTTGCCAGCCGGATGAGCATTTATGTACTCTCATTCACGCTTATAGTATTTATCGTTATCATTACACTGTTTTATTCATATAGCCGTAAAAAGGTTACCGATTTTGCCATAAAAAGCACTCATGAACAGTTACAGAACATGGCTTCCAAAATCGGTGATCTACTGCAAACGGTAGAGACAACAATGAACCAGACAAGCTGGATGATAGAAGAAAGCAAAGCTGATCCGGACTCATTGTTCCGCATCGTTATGGCTGTTGCCAAAAACAATGACCTGATCGTCAGCAGCGGTATTGCTTTCGTCCCCGATTACTACAAGGAAAAAGGGAAATATTTCATGCCCTATGCTTCATATATGAACGGAAAGATCGAATGTGCGGTGCTGGGAAGTCCTATCTACGATTATCCTTGTATGGATTGGTATCTGGTTCCGAAATTATTGAAGCAGAACTACTGGAGCGAACCCTATTATGACGAGGGGGGAGGAAACTTCATAATGAGTACGTTCTCCATGCCTTTATATGACAAAACAGGAGAAGTATATGCGATCTTTACAGCTAATATTTCGTTGTCCCAATTCACGGATATGGTATCGCAGTTAAAACCTTATACGACCAGTTTTACTTTTTTATTAAGTCGTAACGGCAGCTATTTGACCAACCCGGATCGTTCAAAGATCATGAATGAAACCATTTTCACCGATGCGCAGGCCAACAACACCCCTGAAAAAGAGCAAATCGGCAGGGAAATGCTGGCGCAACAGACAGGGACGGCGTTAATCAATCTCGCCGGAAAACCGGTGTATGTTTTTTACACGTCTATTCCTCATATCGGTTGGTCGGTGGGCAACGTTTGTCCACCCGATATTATCTTAAAAGAACTGGACACGATCTCCAAACAAATTATCTTTGTATCATTGGCAGGGATGCTGATCTTATTCTTTATCATTTATATCATTATCCGCCGCCTGGTGGATCCGCTGGCACAATTCTCACAATCCGCCCGGATCATTGCTACCGGACGGTTCAACGTGAAGTTGCCGCAAGTCAACTCACACGATGAAATAAAAACCCTGCACGATTCGCTCGCCTATATGCAACAATCACTATTCGATTATGTTGTCAAACTCCGCGAAACGACTGCTAGCAAAGAGCGTATTGAAAGCGAACTGTCTATCGCCAAGGAAATACAAATGGGAATGGTTCCTAAAACATTCCCTCCTTTCCCGGGTCGCCATGATGTAGATTTATATGCCATCTTACAATCAGCCAAGGAAGTAGGGGGCGACTTATATGATTTCTTCATTGATAGCGACCGGCTCTACTTTATCATAGGGGATGTATCGGGAAAAGGTGTTCCGGCTTCCCTGTTCATGGCCATAGCCCGGAGTTTATTCCGCACCATCTCACATAATATAGATTCGCCCTCGGAGATCATAACAAGAATGAACAACTCTATTTCCGAAAATAACGAGTCGAACATGTTTATCACACTTATTGTCGGCATACTGGATCTGCAAACCGGAAAACTTAAACTCTGCAATGCCGGCCATAACCCTCCGGCATTGATATTCCCTGACGGAAGTGTATCGTTCATGGAAACGCAAAAACAATTGATAGTAGGCATTATGTCGGATTATGTATATTCGGACGAATCCATCGATCTTGAAAAGGGTACTAAAATATTCCTTTATACCGATGGAATAACAGAAGCGGAAAATACAGCAAAAGACTTATACGGAGAAAAGAATCTGAAAAAGACACTGGCTGCCAATACCCGGCAAGATATACAAACAATGGTGAACACCATTATCTGTTCGGTTGCATTTCATGTGCAAATGGCCGACCAAAGCGATGATATAACAATATTAGCAATACATTACGAACCGGAAACTAGTAAATAAGAAAGGACTCCATTATGATGATGAATAAAGAAATCAGGATTACCAACAATTTGGAAGAAATATCCCATTTATATGAATTCATTGAAGAATTGGGTGATGTACTTGATCTGTCTTCAGAGACCACGATGAATATCAACCTGGCACTGGAAGAAGCTGTAGCCAATATCATCATGTATGCATACCCGGAAGGGGAACAGCATGAAATATTGTTGAAAGTGACTTCCAGTCCACAGCAACTCATCTTCCTGTTGACAGATAAAGGGCAGGTATTCGACCCGACACAGGTACCCGATGCCGAAATCAATTTGCCGATCGAAGAACGGGCCATCGGAGGACTCGGGATTTTCCTTATCCGAAGTATCATGAACGAGGTTTCGTACCAACGGTTGGGGGATGAAAATCTGCTGATAATGAAAAAGAATCTATAAAGCCATGTAAACAGGATCGTACATGATCCACAGTCGTAGTTTTTATATACCTTTGTCATTTTTAATAAGAATACAAAGATGAATAAGAAACTCTTCGCTATTTTACTGTTTCTTGCCTGCATCCAGATGGTACAGGCCCAAAAGAGTTATTCCATAAAAGGAATCGTAAAAGAAACGGTTAGTGGCGAACCGATCCCTTATGCTACCGTCCTGATATGGAACACCACTCAGGGAACAGCTACCGACTCCATCGGAAATTTTGAGATAACAGGGGTTACTCCCGGTAGTTACCGGCTACAGGCCTCTTTTATCGGCTACAAACCGACTGTAACAGCTGAGTTCCATGTTGCTAATAAAGATGTCTATTTTCCGGTCGAACTCGAAACTGCCAGCGAAAGCTTGCAGGAAGTAAACATAGTAGCCTCCCCTTTCCGTAAAACGGCAGAAAGCCCGCTGGGATTACGTGTCATCGGTTTCAAGGAGATAGAGAAAAGTGCCGGGGGTAACCGGGATATCTCACGCGTAGTACAATCATTCCCCGGAGTGGCTTCTACGGCAGCCTTCCGAAACGACCTGATGGTTAGAGGTGGCGGTCCATCCGAAAACCGTTTCTTTTTAGATGGAGTCGAAATACCGAATATCAACCACTTCTCTACACAAGGGGCTTCCGGAGGGCCGGTAGGAATCATCAACCCTGATTTTGTACGTGAAGTAAACTTTTATTCAGCCGCATTCCCCGCCGCCAGAGGGAATGCGCTCAGTTCTGTGTTAGATTTTAAGTTGCAGGATGGGAATAAAGAAAAGTTCTCTCTGCGGGGTACGCTCGGGGCCTCTGATGTAGGTGTATCGGCCAACGGTCCGTTAGGAGAGAAAACGACCTATCAGGTGTCTGTACGCCGTTCGTATCTGCAATTCCTGTTCGATATGATCGGTTTACCTTTTCTTCCGACTTTCACGGATGCCCAGTTCAAGATCAAACATGCTTTCGACAAGAAGAATGAACTGACATTTATAGGGCTAGGTGCGATCGACGATATGAAACTGAATACCGGGATGAAGGATATGAGTGAAAAGAACCAGTATATCCTTGCCTACCTGCCGGTTGTAAAACAGAAGACCTATACGTTGGGTGCCGTATACAAGCATTATACGGGGCGTAATATCTACTCTCTTATCGTCAGCCGCAGCCAGATGAACAATAAAAACATAAAATACCGCGATAACGACGAAAGCTCACCGGCCAACCTCACCCTGAATTACCGGTCGGATGAAATAGAAAATAAACTCCGCACTGAAAATATCTTCCGCCTGCCTTATATACAACTGCATGTAGGGGGAAATATCGATTATTCGGAATATACGAACAATACATTCCAAAAACAATTTACTACCATTCCGAAAGAAATCAACTATCAGACAGATCTGGGACTCTGGAAATGGGGTTTGTACGCTACCGCTATCTATGAAAGCGTGAACGAACGTTTCACCGCCTCACTGGGTCTCCGTACGGATGCCAATAATTATTCATCGAAAATGAATAATATATTCGACCAGCTATCTCCACGCCTATCGCTATCGTACCGGCTGCCAGGAGACATGTTTCTGAATGCCAACCTGGGACGTTACTACGAATTACCGCCTTACACCGTAATGGGATTCAAAGACAACAACGGAGAGTATGTAAATAAAACCAACGAATTGCAATACATCCGTAGCGACCAGGCCGGATTAGGACTGGAATACCGCCCTTCATCTTACCTTAAATTTACGGCTGAAGGATTTTACAAACACTATAACTATTACCCGATGTCGGTTATCGACAGCATCCCCCTGGCATCCAAAGGGACAGACTACGGTGTACTGGGGAACGAAGCTGTCACCTCCACCGCCACCGGACGTGCCTACGGCGTGGAACTGATGGGGCGTTGGTATAATTATAAGGGCCTTACATTCATCGCTTCCTATACCTATGTCCGGAGCGAATACAAAGACGGAAGAAATACAGGTAAATATATACCCTCCGCATGGGACAACAAACATCTTCTCACTTTCAGCGGAACTTATTCACTCCCTAGGAACTGGGATGTGGGAGCAAAGCTACGGGTAGTAGGCGGTGCGCCCTATACTCCCTATGATGTCGAAAAAAGTAGTTATGTAGATGCATGGGACGCCAGCGGAAGCCTCTACTACGATTACAGCCGTTTCAACAGTGAACGCCTGAAACCGTTCACCCAGCTGGATTTGCGTATCGACAAAACATTCTATCTGAAAAATATAATGCTGGGCCTCTATATCGACATACAGAATGTACTTAATTCCAAGTACAAAGAGCAGGATGTCTATATTAAAACGGGAAAAATACTTAATCCTGAAGCCCCACAGGAGAAGCAACAGTATGAGTTAAAACCAATAGAACGTATGACCGGAACATTATTGCCCAGCATAGGAATCATGATTGAAATATAACAGCCTTGATTTTCTTCCGTTTTTATTAACCATAGTTCTGCAATAGATAGTAAATTATTCCTATTTTTGTAGCCGGGAAAACAGATAATAATTTGCCAGAGGAAAAGTCAATGCATAAAGCAGTTCTAATAAATATTATACACCACATACAAACTCTACTTATACTTGTATGCCTGGCATGGTCTGTACCGGCACTAGCAGAAGAGGTTCACCCAATCCTCATCATCAGTTCATATAACCCAGATACCCGTAATACCACCCAAAACATTTCCGAATTCATGGAAGAATATAAACGGCTGGGAGGAACCGCCCCCGTTATCATCGAGAACATGAACTGTAAAAGTTTACCGGAAGCTCCCTTATGGAAAGGTAAAATGAAAACCCTGCTCAATAAATACAAGGATGAGAATACCCCACAGATCACTATAATTCTCGGACAAGAAGCCTGGTCTTCCTATTTATCACAGAATGAACCCGTTCTAAAAGGTATTCCTATTTTATGCGGAATGGTGAGTAGCAATGCCGTCATATTACCGGATTCAAGCGTCACTCTTTCTGACTGGGACCCTGAAAGTATCGATATACAAGATCAAATCAGCAAGGAACATTTCTTGTCGGGTTTTCTGTATACGTATGACGTTAACAGAAATATCCAACTGATCAAAAACCTTTATCCTTCCACGGAACACATAGCCTTAATAACAGACAACAGCTATGGCGGCATCGCCCTGCAAGCGCTGGTAAAAAAAGATATGAAATCATTTCCCGATCTGGACCTTATCTTATTGGATGGCCGGAAAAATAACATATATACCATCATTGAACAAATAAAGCAACTCCCCAGGGAAACAGCCATCATGCTCGGGACCTGGCGCGTCGACGTAAACGATGGTTATTATGTAGGGAATGCCACATACACCATGATGTCTAGTAACCCAACCTTACCGGCATTTACCCTGACCTCTACCGGATTAAGCCACTGGGCGATCGGTGGGTATATTCCCCAATACAGGCCGATCGGGAAAGATCTGGCCAAACAGGCAATCGATATCCTGACCGGTAAAGTGCAACAAAAAGATTTGCGGGCGATAAGTATCCCCAATGCCTATACTTTCGATGCACGGAAACTGAAAGAGTTCAACATCGACAAAAAAATACTGCCGGAAGAGTCTATCCTGATCAATACGGAAGGAAACTTGTTTGTAAAATACAGGTTCGAAATCTTGTTGATCGTTGCCTGCATATTACTGGTTTTCCTTTTAATGATCCTTCTCTTCTTGTTCAGAACCAACAGGCTGAAAGACAAGTTGATGGACCTGCAAAAAGACAACGAGATCATTATGAACAACATTCAGGCGTCCATCCGTTTCATCAAGCCCGACTATTCCGTAAAATGGGAAAATGAGATCAAAATGTTATGTGTCCCCAAATACGGTCCGAAGAATTGCTGTATCGTAAAAGACGGCCAGAAGCCTTATTGTGAGAATTGCGTACTGATATCCGCCATGGAGAGTAAAAAACCCTTCGATATAGTAAAAGAATGCGAACCAGGAAAATATATACACACCCTTGCCAATCCGATCATCGATTCGAATAACAGCTTATTGGGAGTTATTTTCAAGAAAGAGGATGTCACCAAACAGAAGTTGGCAGAAAACGAATTGCGTTTGGCTAAAGAAAAAGCGGAAGAATCCGATCATCTGAAATCAGCCTTCCTGGCCAATATGAGCCATGAGATCCGCACGCCGCTCAACGCTATCGTCGGTTTCTCCGGACTGTTGGCTATGACTGAAGAGAGTGAGGAACGTGAGGAATACATCAACATCATCAACAACAACAATGAACTATTGCTACAATTAATCAACGATATACTCGACCTCTCGAAAATTGAAGCCAACACGCTTGAATTTGTTTATTCGGATATCGACATCAATCAGTTGTTATGCGATATCGAACAAACATCACGCCTGAAAGCTGCCGACGGTGTACAGGTTTCATTCGTCGAGAAAATGCCTCATTGCATTATCCGAACAGACAAGAACCGCTTGTCGCAGGTAATAACAAACTTTATCAATAATGCTATCAAATTCACGAAAGAGGGTAGCATACGTTTCGGGTATAAGCATAAAGAAAATCAGCTAATTTTCTATGTCTCAGACACAGGTTGTGGTATAGACAAGAAAATAAAAGACAGCGTATTCCAACGCTTTGTCAAACTGGATAGCTTCGCACAGGGAACAGGACTCGGTCTATCTATCAGCCAGATGATCGTGCAGAAACTGGGTGGTGAGATCGGTGTGGAGTCTGAGATTGGACAAGGGTCTACTTTCTGGTTTACATTACCCGACACGGTTATAGAAGAATCACATATAACTCCCGTTAGTTCCAACAAAGTAGAAATAAACACAGGGAACCAGACAGATAAGAAAGCCTCCACTTTGCTGATTGCAGAAGATAACGAAAGTAATTATACCCTGATCAAAGCGATCCTGAAAGACTATAACCTGCTACATGCATGGAACGGTCAGGAAGCCATCGATTTATACCATAAATATCATCCGGACATGATCCTCATGGATCTTAAGATGCCTATTATGGACGGATATCAGGCTACCCAGGAAATACGTAAAGACAATACGATTATCCCGATCATCGCTGTTACCGCTTTTGCTTTTGCCGAAGATGAACAACGGGTCAGCCACAGCGGATTCAATGGTTACATAGCAAAACCGATCAAACCTAATGATCTGAAAAAGAAAATTACGGATCTTCTGTAACAAGCTTATAAAGCACGTGTTCCGGGAAACAGCATCGTAAAAACGGTTCCCTTCTCCATTTCGGAAGTAACGGTAATATTGCCTCCATGACGATTCATAATTTGTCGGCACACGCTGAGCCCGATCCCCGACCCTCCGGGCTTGGTGGTAAAGAACGGGACAAAGACTTTGTCAAGTGCCTCAGGTACGATTCCGCTTCCATTATCCGATATGGTTATAACAGGTATCCCGTCCCGCCTGAAAGCCTCTATACGTACTTCGGGAGAAAGGCTTTCGCTACAAGCTTCCACCGCATTCTTCAAGAGGTTGATAAGTACCTGTTCGATCATACCGCGATCGGCATACAACCTCAACTCGGAAGGTTTAATAGAATAAACGAAACGGACATCATTTGCCGGTACCAGCTTTTGAATATCATCAAACAAAGCCGATACCGGAAACAACTGCATAGTAGGTGCCGGAATACGGGTTAATTTTCGATAGTTCTCTACAAAGTCCAGTAAGCCCTTACTCCTGCGGTGAATTGTCTGTATGGCCTGGAGCATAATCCCATAATCGCGTTCATTCATCCCATTCGATTCGGCACGTTCCGTTACTGTCTCCGACAAAGAAATGATAGGCGCAATTGAATTCATGATTTCGTGAGTTAATACACGGATCAGTTTTTGCCAGGCTTCTGTCTCCGCTTCAGCCACGACTGAATTGTAAAGCCTCGAACGGAAAGCGTTCAATGCCTCATTCATAGAGCGGGTGAGCTCTGCCTCCGCCCCACCCGATGAGGGGACAGGAAAAGAGAGGTTCAGATCGCCATAATGTATATTAGCGATCAGGTGTTCCATCCTATGGATTGTTTTCTTCTGATCCCAGTATAAAGAACAAGCCAACAGGATCAGGATCACTCCTACCATAACTGTCGTAAAATAAAGACCTTTCAATAATAGGAATGCAATTGCCAGCGACAAAAGCACGATCAATATGATCTTTATCAGGACGATATAACGTTTCATAAGCCCAGCTTATCTAGTTTTCGATACAGGGCAAAACGGGTAATGCCCAGTAATTCAGCGGCACGGGTCACGTTTCCGTCGGCACGGCGCAGGGCACGTTCGATAGCTTCCTTCTCCAGAATACTCAGATTGAGTTCTTCTGTGTCAGCTTTCTTCTTTGAAGCAGAGGGCTGGAGCATAAAGTTTTCCGGTTTCAGCATTTGCCCGTCGGACAGGATAACAGCACGTTCAATGGCATGTTGTAATTCACGGACATTACCGGGCCATTCATAATTTTGCAACTTGTTACGTGCATCACGGCTCAGACCTTTGATCTCTTTCTTATACTTACGAGCGTAGCGGGAAAGGAAATAATCGGCCAGCAACTGGATATCGTTCCCCCGTTCGCGAAGGGGCGGTATATGCAATTCGATCGTATTGATACGATAAAGCAGATCCTGGCGGAAAGTCCCCTCCTCTACCATATTCCGTATATTCATATTGGTTGCACATATCAGGCGAACATCGATGGAGACCGGTCGGGTAGCTCCCAGACGGGTGATCTGTTGCTTCTCTATCGCAGTGAGCAATTTAGCTTGCATAGGCATACTCAGGTTTCCTATCTCATCCAGGAAAAGGGTACCGCCCGTGGCTACTTCCATACGTCCCGGTTTATCCCGGCGGGCATCTGTGAAAGCACCCTTTTCATAACCGAAAAGTTCGCTTTCAAAAAGTTGTTCGGGTATACTCCCCAGATCGATCCCGACAAAAACCTGTCCGGCACGTGGCGAATGATGGTACAGGGCACGAGCGACCAGATCTTTGCCCGTTCCGTTCTCCCCCAGGATCAGGATATTGGCATCCGTATGGCGTAACTTTTCAACAGTAGAGAAAATATCCTGCATAATATTACTTTCGCCTATAATTTCAAAGCCGGCCTCCTCCGTTGTTTCAAGTGCTGCAACCTGACGTTTCAAGGATCGTACTTCGGTCCGGCTTTCACGAAGCTTCAGGGCAGCAGATAAAGTTGCCAGCAATTTCTCTTTCTCCCAGGGTTTGGGTATAAAGTCGGTTGCTCCAGCCTTGATGGCACGCACAGCTTTTTCGGTATCGGCATACGCAGTTATGAAAAGGACGACAGCATCAGGGTCGACCTTTTTTATTTTTTCAAGCCAGAAAAAGCCTTCCTGCCCGCTGATAGCATCACGACGGAAATTCATATCGAGAAGAATCACATCCGGTGCATAACTCTCCATAAAATGTTCAATCCGTTCGGGTTGTGTGGTCACACGTATCTGCTCCACATAGGGTTCCAGCAATAAATTCAAGGCAAAGAGGACATCCTCATTGTCGTCGATGATAAGTATTTTTCCCTGTTTCATAATCTATTTCCTTTCATCAGTTTTTAGTCTCCTGACAGACCTGGTAACGGGGGTAAAGATAAGGATTAAAACAATAGACAGCATGTGCGGATACGAACGTTTTTCGTGCGATATTGCACGCGATATCTAACACAATCAATTATAATAAAATCAGTTGAAAACACATACAGGTCAAATAAATCTTTATATTTGTACAAGCAACAATTAATCATTTAAACTCTCATTATGAAAAGAATCCATCTTATTATTCCTTGCTTATTGGCACTACTTGTAACGTTTAGTTGCCAACATCCGGCACAG
>ERZ832522.3756-NODE-3756-length-16157-cov-3.681406_pt1 | contig 16157 bp, 10 predicted proteins | sample MGYA00519951_ERZ832522 | MGnify/ENA primary metagenome ERZ832522 (study PRJEB31850, sample SAMEA3708728) | human gut metagenome | biome: human gut; feature: human-associated habitat; material: faeces | place: China | collected 2014 ... | reverse complement strand
TATCAAGCCGGAGGGGGAGTTAATTCAGGATGAGCAGTTTAAAGACGTGTAAGGATATCGGGATGCGATGTACGGGATTTATGCGTCGATGGCCCAAGGGGAGTTATTCGGGATGATGATGAATTGGGGATTGGTAGATGTTCTTGCCCAGCAGTTCGGAGATGAATACGGGTTGTTTGCTGATGCGAGCGAGGGGTGGACCGCTAGTAAATATGCTTATATTAAGTATGCCTCGGTTTATAATTATAAGGATCAGCGGATGGAAAAGCAGATAGAATCTATCTGGACGAAGTTGTATGAGTGTATTTCTTATGTGAATAATGTGATTGTCAATGTAGATCATGAGGCTTTAAATAAGGATCCAGACTTGAAATTAATCAAGGGTGAGGCCTATGCGGTAAGAGCTTTTTTACATTTCGAGGTAATGCGTTTGTTTTGTGATAATTACCGAACGAATCCGGAGGCGGGAGGAATTCCTTATGCCTATACGTTTGATTTGAGTAATAAGAAAGTCTACACGTTGGCACAGTGTTACGATAATGTGTTGGCAGATTTGAATGTGGCTACACGTAATTTGGCCGGGGATGGTGATATTTATAATGATTTTGCAGAAGATTCTTATCATAAGAAACGTTATTCACATTGTAATTTGTACGCCGCATGGGCGATTAAGGCCAGGGTATTTTATACCAAAGGGGATTTGGATAGTGCTGCTTATTATGCGGATAAAGTGGTTGCTTCTCCGGAAGTGGGATTGACAGAACGGCAGAATTTCGATCATGTAAAACGTTACGGGAAGCACACGGAGTTGCTTTGGGGGGTATTTACCAATAAAATGTACACGGATTATAAAGAATTGTTCTTGAATAATGTTGTTACATTGAATGCATCTCAACGGACAGATATAAAAGCTTTGTACGAGGTGGCACAATTTACGGCAGATAGTAAGGATTTGCGATATACAAGCTTTTTCCAGGATAAGGGGTATGACGGGCATCTTTTTATTCGACTTTTGAATTCGACGGAGATGGCAAGTAATAAACCAACCCTCTATTTTAGAGGAAGTTGTTTGGTGCGTTTGCCTGAAATGTACTATATCTTGGCAGAGGCAAATTATTCGAAAGATAAAGAGAAGGCACTCGATTATTTAAATGCAGTTCGAGGGAGTAGAGGATTAGCCGATATAGAGGTGTCCTTGGTTGATTCGCGGGATAAATTTATGAAGGAGATGACGAGGGAACGCATGAGAGAATTTTACGGGGAAGGCCAGATGTTTGGTTTTTACAAGTGTCATAATTTAGGTTTCCGAAATTTTCAGGATAAAGTGGATGTAATCCCGTCCAAGGATATTTTTGTTCTTCCATGGCCTAAGTCCGAGCAGGAATATGGAGTTACTAACCAATAAATATAAAAAGATGAGAAAGTTATATATATTGTTAATCGTGTTTGCGGCCTGTTTATTGGCAGGGTGTGATGAGAATGGAGAAAGCGGGTATTACGAGGATATAGACCGTGTTTATTTTGTAAAGGACAGTCTTATCTGTCGTTTGGGAGAGATGCTGATGGATGTGGAAACCTACACGGTGCAGGTTCCGGTGAAAGTATTGGGGGAACCTCTTGGAGAGAGTAGGAAGTTTAAGGTTAATGTAAATAAAGACTTAACGACAGCTCCGGAAGATGTTTATACCTTGTTGCCTGGGGAATTTGTGATGGATAAGGATTCCGTGAATGCTTATATCCCGATCGAATTGTTGAGAAGTAAAATAGACCCGATGGTAGACACTGTGTATCGGATCGTGTTGGATTTGGAGGTAAATGATGAGTTCGGGTTGGGTGTAAAGGAAAAGTTGCAGAGTAAGGTGGTGTTTAGTAATTATTTGCAGGAACCGGATTGGTGGTATGCTTTGGAGTTCGTGTACTGGGGGGCTTATCGTCCGGAAAAGTATCAGAAAATGATGGAATACTGGGGTGGACCAATCAGTTATGAGGAGTATGTTAGTCGCATGATTCAAGTGATTTTGTGTGGGAAAAAAATGTATGATTATTTTAAGTTACATCCGGAGTTTGGTATGGAGTTTCCCGAAGCAACACCGTGGCCTTACGAGTAGTAGATTTTTAATGAATTAAAAAGCAGAGCAGATGAAACAATTAATATCAATCGTTGTAGTTTTGTTTTCGTTGATCGGTTGTTTGGATGACCAGACGAAAATGGGTGAAAATGCCATTTCTTACTTATCGTTTAAGATGGAGTTGGATACCTTGTATTATGCGGAGAGAAACGTAGAATTTATGATTGAAGCTCCCGAAATGAAGCAGGAAAGTCAAGATAAAGCTTTGTCGTATGAATGGCAGATCAATTATGAGGTAGTTTCAACAGAGCGAGTTTTGACGTATGCTTATGATAGTTGCGGACTTTTTCCTTGCCGTTTGAAGGTTTATAATGAGGATGGAGCTATTTTCAAGGAGTTTAAATTGCGAGTACCTAATCCTTATGACGAAGGTCTTTTGCTTTTCAGTAAATATGACGGGCATTCGATAATTTCTTTCCGTAATGATAACTGGCCGGAGAGAGGGTTTGAAAAAGATGTGTATGCGTTGAATAATGCGGGGATACCTTTGGGAACTGAGCCGGTAGCTATAGTTTGCTCTCCAACGGAATATTATACCCCTTATATTTATCTTGTTACAGGGAATCCTTTCCGTTTTTTGAAATTGGATTATTATACGATGCAGGTGCTGGAAGAGATCGCTTACCCGGAAGAGGGGGTGGATCGGATACTGGAAAAAGATCATAATTTGTATATTATGACTGATGGAAAAACATTGGATTATGATTGTCATAACGCTTATTTCCGGAATAATTTTCAACAGGGATTAACGGGAAAATATGGAAGTTTCCCGGATGCAGAGTTGTCTGATCGAGTGGTTGTTTATGGAGAAAAGTATCATAGGTATTTGTTGGCATTTGACATGAAGAATCAAGTTTTATTTAGTGCGAATGATGTCTTGCCTCATCCGATCAAGGACGGAGATGAAGTGGTTGAAGTGGATAGAATATATGGAATGCTTCTTGGGGTAAGCGAAGAAGATATACTTATTCTGTTGGAAGATAAGAATGGACAAAATCAGGTGGTATATCTGAATATATCCGAGCAATATGTTAATTGGTCAAAAGTTACGGTTTTTGAATTTAAATCGGTATATCCGGCGGCAGCGGAAATAAATGGCCAAAGTGTGTTTGCATCAAGCACGAAAGAGAATATTTTGTATTATTCGGTTGGAAACGAGATTTATCGCTATAATTATTTGTCTGCGGGAAATTTCCCGACGCAATCGGATTATACCGTGGGAGTTTCCGGTAGTTTGATCAAAAAAATGATATTAAATGAGGATAAATCAGAATTGTATGTGGCAGTAGATGCCCCGAACGGAGAGTATCGAGGAGCTGTTTATTGTTATGATGTTGAGACGAAAGGGTTGAAATGGAAAGAAGAAGGAGTTGCCGGGGAGATCGTGGAAATGTTGTATAAACCCAGGAATCGTAGCTATAACGAAAACTGATTGTTAATTCAAAATTATTGAAAGGATGTTGACGGATAAGTCTATTCGTCGGGTAAACTATTATATAAATCATTGTATGGAACAATCAATTTTAAAGGTGGAAAACCTGTCGCATCGCTATAGTGTGCAGTGGGCGATACGGGATATTAATTTTGAAATTACTCAAAATGGTGTTTACGGTTTACTCGGCTCTAACGGGGCCGGTAAATCTACCACCATGAATATTATTTGCGGAGTGTTGAAACAAACTGAAGGTAACGTGTTTATCAAGGGAATTGATATGCGGGATAATCCGGTGGAAGCGAAAAGGCATATCGGTTTCTTGCCTCAAAAACCTCCTTTACACACGGATTTGACGGTGGAGGAATACCTGACTTATTGTGCCCGGTTACGCCAGATTGCCCGGGCGGAGGAAGGAAAGGTCGTGGATGAGGTACTGGCACGTTGCGGTATTTCTCATTTTAGAAAAAGGCTGATTCATAATTTGTCTGGTGGTTACCAGCAGCGGGTGGGTATTGCTCAAGCGATTATCCATCGTCCGGATTTCGTGGTACTGGATGAGCCGACAAACGGGTTGGACCCGAATCAGATTTTAGAGATCCGGCACTTGATTAAAGCGATTGCCGAAGAATGTACGGTCGTTTTGTCTACTCATATTCTTTCGGAGGTACAGGCAACCTGTAATTATATACGGATGATCGGGCAGGGGACTTTGGTTTTTTCCGGTACAGTGGATGAGTTTGATAACTATATTTTACCGAACACGGTGTTTGCCACGTTGGTAGCAGCTCCACCGATAGAGGAATTAAAGCAGCTCCCCGGGGTGGTTGACGTGGATGAATTGGGAGGATCGAATTATCGGTTACGGTTTTCTGACTCACCTCAAGAAATGATCGAGAGAGTGGTGCAGACCAGTGTTGCGAAAGATTGGCGACTGACTGAAGTCCGGCTGGAGAAAAGTTCTTTGGATGATATTTTTGCCGAATTGTCTAAAATCAAGAAATAATAAAATAGGATAGTATGAGAAATATATATGATATAGCACGTGCGGAGTTACAATCTTTGTTTTATTCTCCCATTGCGTGGTTGATATTGATTATTTTCACGTTCCAGAGTGCCGGAATTTTCGGGGGACATCTGGCAGGAATGGTTATGGGTAAGGAGTTGGGATACTCTTTGTCGGATTTGACATACAAACTTTTTGTGGATCAATGGAGCGGTGGAATATTTCCAGTAATTCAGGGATATTTGTATTTGTACATTCCTCTGTTGACCATGGGAGTGATGAGCCGGGAGTTGAGCAGTGGTTCCATCAAATTGTTGTATTCTTCACCCGTGACGAACAGACAGATTATTTTTGGTAAGTATTTGTCTATGATGATATACGGATTGGTGATGATGTTCGTGTTGTTAATTTATATTGTCGTGGCCTGGTGTTCCATTAAGGATTTTGACTATCCGATGGTGTTTACCGGATTACTGGGGTTGTATTTGCTGCTTTGTGTTTATGCGGCGGTCGGGTTGTTCATGTCTAGCCTGACTTCGTATCAAGTGGTGGCGGCCATGCTGACCTTGACGATTTTGGGCGTGTTAAATTACGTGGGAAGTATGTGGCAGGATGTTGAGTTCGTACGGGAAATCACTTATTGGCTTTCTATTTCCGGACGGGCGAATGAGTTTATTCGGGGATTGATTTGTAGTGAAGATTTACTGTATTTTATCATCGTGACAGCTATGTTTCTGACTTTAGCGACGATCCGTTTGCAAGCCGCTCGGCAGAAACAACGGTGGACAAAAACATCTGGACAGTATCTAGGGGTGATCATGGTTATTGTGGTATTAGGGTATTTTACTTCTCGTCCGTCTTTGATGACCTACTATGATGCCACCGCTACCAAAAGAAATACTTTAACGGAGCATAGTCAGGAAGTGATCTCCCAATTAAAAGGAGGATTGACTATTACGACCTACGTAAATTTGTTGGATGATAATAATATCTATTGGGGAGTACCTAGCGCTTACAAGTCTGACCAGCAGAATTTCCGTCATTATACTCGTTTCAAACCGGAAATTGAGATGAAATACGTGTATTATTATGATACGCTTCTTGGGGTGGAACCGAGTCGGTATATGCAGACTAAATCGTTGAAAGAACGGGCGCATGAGGCAATGACAATTTACGGGTTGGATTCGACAAAGGTGTTGACTCCAGAACAAATAAGAGCGAAAATTGATTTAGTGAGAGAGGATAATTGGTTTGTGAGAGTGTTGGAACGGGAAAGTGGGGAAAAGACATTTTTACGCATATTCAGAGGAATGGACCGGATGCCGAAGGAGGCCGAGATTACGGCAGCGATGAAGAGGCTGGCCATGAAATTGCCGACCGTGGGAGTTGTAACCGGACATGGAGAACGGAATATCCATCAGACCGGAGATCGAAATTACACGGCTTTCGGGGAAGATCGGCATTTTCGTTATGCGTTGATGAATCAAGGGTTTGATGTAAAAGAGGTTTCTTTGGATAATGAAATACCGGAAGAGATTAATATTTTGCTGCTCGCGGAAATGCGTAGTCCGTTTACACCGGAACAACGGGTGAATTGGGAAAAATATGTTGCCCGGGGAGGGAATTTGATCATCCTGAGTGAACCGAACAGGAGGGATGTTATGGGGCCTGTTTTGGCAGATTTTGGGGTACAGATGGTGCCGGGTATTCTGGTTAAACCGACAAAGGATTTTGCCCCGGAATTAATTCAGACTTTACCAACTCGGGAGGCTTGTGAACAAATATATTATTTTGGAGCCATATTGGATCAAGGGTATTGTGTGACAATGCCTTCTGCTTCTGCTTTGACATACGGGGAAGATAAAGGATTTAAGCTGACCCCGTTGTTTGAGACGGATTCGTTGGTATGGAATGAGTTGCAGACAACAGATTTTGTAGATGATTCTGTAAGCTTGGATGTTGCCAGCGGGGAGGTTCAACAGAAATATATCACTTCGGTGGCGTTGACTCGTCAGGTGGGGGAACGTGAACAGCGAATCATAATCTTGGGGGATGCCGATTGTATTAGCAACGGAGAGTTGAGTATGGGACGTGCGGGAATTCGTTCTGCCAATTACACTTTGATTATGGGGGGATTTTATTGGTTGTCGGATGGCGAGGTACCTATTGATGTTCGTAGACCGGCACTTTTGGATGATGATTATAAAGTTGGCGGTTCTCTTGTGCGTTTCTGGGATATATTCCTGTCTTGGATTTTGCCTTGTTTGATGCTGGTTGCCGCAGTCTTTATTTTGTTAAGGAGGAGGGGAAGATAGGAATTTTTGATTTTATCGGATCGATTGAATTGATGGTGTGCTTTTGAAGAGGAAGCCCTGAAAGTCATATTCAGATTCCTTCCGGCTTCGCCGTACTCTCTTGGCGGCGAAGCTGATGGAGGTTAAAGGAGTGAATGTTGACGATATGGGCACCTCTTTTTTATATGCAAAATTTGCTAGATTTTTTTCGATAATTTGTTTGGAAGAATACCTTTTTTTCTGATTATGAACATCTCATCGCAACTGCATAATAAAACTAATAAATGATTAGGAGTGTTGTAAATAAATACTTACCTTCGCAAGCATGATTTGTGCTAAATAGTAGGTACTTTGTTTGTTGAGTTAAAATAAGGGTGATATGAGCATGTTATTAAAGGTGATCTGTGGGACTATGTTCCTGTTAGGTATGTCGTGGAATATCATGGCAAAAGGGGTAATTAAGGGGAGAGTTGTTGATTCTCAGTCAAAAGAGGTGTTGGTTGGGGCTACCGTGAACGTGGAGGGTACGACAGTCGGGTGTGCCACGGATGCGGATGGATATTTTGAATTGGAGATAGAAAACTTGGGAACGGTGGTGTTGGTATTTCGGAGTGTAGGTTATTCGGAAGTGAAAAAAAGTGTTGTTGTGGATGATAAAAAGATGGATCTGGGGACAGTGGGAATGTTGCCGGAATATATTAATTTGGCAGATGTGGTGGTGAAAGGTTCTTTGGCCGTGGACCGGAAGACTCCGGTAGCCTTGTCGGTGGTGACTGCGAAAGAGATCGAAGAGAAGCTTTCAACACAGGAATTCCCGGAGATATTGAAATCTTTGCCGAGCGTTTATGCCACGAAAGAGGGGGGGGCATTTGGAGACGGACGGATTAATTTGCGGGGATTCGAGACGGAGAATATAGCCGTGATGGTGAACGGGGTACCCGTGAACGAGATGGAATGGGGTGGAATCTATTGGTCCAACTGGGCAGGTTTGTCAGATGTGACCCGTTTTATTCAAGTACAACGAGGATTAGGGGCATCAAAGATTGCAGTGCCGTCTGTTGGCGGTTCTATTAATATCGTGACGAATACGATGAATGCTGAGGCCGGAGGTTCTGTTTCGTACGGAGTGGGGAATGATGGTTATAACAAAGTGGCTTTTAGCCTCTCTACCGGTTTGTTAAAAAATGGATGGGCCATGTCTATTTTGGGAGCAAGAACTTGGGGGGACGGGTATATACAAGGAACAGATTTCGTGGGATACTCTTATTTTATTAATGTTTCCAAGAGATTAGGAGAGAATCATGAATTGTCCCTAACTGCTCTTGGCGCTCCGCAATGGCATAATCAACGTAATAGGAATGATAAGATGCTTATCAAGGCTTGGGAGAAGTTGGACGATACGAAGTATAATCCATCTTACGGTTTTGCAGATTGGAAAGGAGAGAAGGTGCGGAAAGTTTCGGCATATAATAAATATCACAAGCCTCAAATTTCATTGAATCACCTTTGGGAGATTAACGATAAGTCAAGTTTGTCTAGCGTGCTTTACTTGTCTTTAGGGCGAGGAGGCGGATATGGAGGACGCTCTAATAAAGCTCATAAATATGATTGGTATGGAACTTCGAAGGGGGAGCCTACGACGGGTGATTTCAGAGCAGCCGATGGGACATTTAATTATACGGCTGTTTATAATTTGAATTCGATAAGTGTGACCGGTTCGGAAATGATCATGGCTATGAGCCGGAACGAGCATAATTGGTATGGATTGATTTCTACATATACGACCAAACTGGGACAATATTTTGATGTATACGGGGGAATTGATTTACGCTATTATAAAGGAAAGCATTATAATGAGATCGTGGATTTGTATGGGGGAAAATATTTTATTGATGATAGTCGGATGAATGTAAAATATAAGGCTGACGATTATACATGGCAAAACAAGGAATTGAAGAAAGGGGATATTGTTTACCGTGATTATGATGGTTATATGATGCAGGAAGGTTTCTTTGCGCAAGGGGAATATAACCGGGATGCTTTGAGCGTGTTTGTTGCCGGGTCTCTTTCAAATATAACTTATTGGCGGAAAGATCGTTTTTATTATTCGAAAAATGAGGCGAAATCGGATAAGGAGAGTTTCTTGGGTGGAACGGTAAAAGCCGGGGCGAATTATAATTTGACGGATCATCATAACGTATTTGCAAATATTGGGTATTTTTCCCGGGCTCCTTACATGCAAGGTGGAGTATTTTTGCAGCAGGATGTGAGTAACGAGACGAATCCGGATGCCGTGAACGAGAAGGTGTTTACTTTTGAGTTGGGGTACGGTTTTCGTTCATCTTGGTTGGATGCCAACGTGAATTTGTATCGTACTTCATGGATGGATAAGACGTTGGCCAATTTCTTTGAGAAGAACGGGGAACGGGTGCGGGTGAATTTGACCGGGCTGGATGCGTTACATCAAGGGATTGAGGTTGATTTCGTGTTACGTCCGTTGAAAGATCTGAAGGTTACCGGGATGTTTTCCATGGGTGATTGGCATTGGAATGGAGACGGTAAAGGATATGCTTATAATTCATCCGGAGAACCGGTTGATAAGAATGGAGATCCGGTAAACCAGGTCGGGGGAGAGAATCATGCTCAGAATGTTGTGAAAATGAAGGATGTGCGTGTGGGTAATTCCGCACAGACGACTTTTACTTTGGGGGGAAGTTATCAGTTTTTGAAAGGGGTACATGTGGGAGTGGATTATTCTCATTTTGCCCGTAATTATGCAAAGTTTACTCCTTCTTTAGGGTATGATTTGGGAGCTGAAAAAGCATTTGAATCTCCTTGGAGAATGCCGGCATATGGTGTTCTGGATGCTAATATCAACTATCGGTTCCCGTTGAGTAAGGTGTTTGGCGTGATGGTTTTCGCGAACGTGAATAATCTTTTGGATAAAGAGTATATCGCTGATGCGGAGGATGGTGCTGGGCATAATAAAGATACAGCTAAGGTTTTCTATGGTTTCGGACGTACTTTTTCCGTGAACTTAAAGATCACGTTCTAAGATTATTAGCGATAAAGATGTAGTTATTTTGTGTATATAAAATACAGTAATTGTTTTTTTATACATTTGCGGCGTTTTTCTCCAATTTTATTTGAGAAAGGTTGCAATATAAACTTTAACTATTTCGAAATGAAAAAAATCGTATTTTTAGTACTATTGGTAGTATTACACATTTCTACGTTTGCGCAGAATAATCAGGAAAAGAAACTGCCGGGTTATAAAACATCATTTGAAACCAACAAATTTTGGGATAATTGGTTTATTTCATTGAATTTAGGGGCTCAAACCCTCTATGCTGAGGGGTCTACAGATGCAAAGTTCGGTGATCGGTTAACCTTTATGCCGGCTTTGTCTGTTGGTAAATGGTTTACACCTTGGTGGGGAGTGAGAGTTCAAGGTTTAGGAGGTGCTCTACATGGATTTCAAAATAACGGAAAAACGATGTTACACAAGCATTACGGAGCTGTTCATGGTGACTTTATGTTTGGTTTGTTAAACTTCTTCGGTCGTTACAACGAGAATCGTTGCTTTGATTTGGTACCTTTTGCTGGAATAGGTGGTGCTTTTATCGGTAGTGATCAGTCTTTTACAATTAATGCAGGTATTCAAGCTCGTTTCCGGTTATCTCAACGTTTTGATTTGAATTTGGAATATGGTGGGATGATTTTGGATGATGATCTCGTGACCAGAGGCGGGTTCCCTAATGACGGGATTAGTAATTTGAGTGTCGGGGTTACTTTCAGATTCAAAAACCGTTCATTTAAAAAGGCTGTTAGCCAGAAACAGTATGCAGACCTTCAGAGTCTGACAAAAGCGCAAGAGGCACAAATCAAAGAATTGCTTCGTCGTACCCCGGACACCGTGGTTAAAGTGGTAAGACAGGAGGCTCCAGCAGCTGAAAATAGCGTGATATTTAAGGCTTTACCGACAACGATAAACTTTGCTTTCAACAGTTCAAAAATTGATCCTACTCAGGAGGTTGGGGTTTACAACTTGGTTCAATTTATGAAAGAAAACCCCGATGTGCGTGTTCGTTTAACCGGTTTTGCTGATAAACGAGGAACAGAAAAAGCAAATATGATTATTTCGGAAAGACGCGTGAATGCGGTTGCTGATATGTTTATTAGTAAATACGGGATAAATAAAGACCGTATCGTGAAAGATCATAAAGGTGTTAGTTCTCGTTATGACAAGGATGAGTGGAATCGTTGTGTTCTTGTTGAGATCATAAAATAACAGCTCATTATGGTATAAGAACCAGTTTGTTCTTGCATGGAGTCGCCCCCAAGAAACTTGACAATAAGCTCTTGGGGGCGTTTCATTTATTGTTAGGCCTTTTATATATGGGGAGAAATGGAAGAATATGTAATAGATTTTATACTTTTGCGAAGATTTAAAGAATATGAGCTATTTTGAGCTTTTTGTAGTATAGATTTAGAGTATGATGATATTATTACAGCGTTTTCGGGTGTATTTGCGTCAAATCTTGGACCCGTCAGATGAACAAGAGCGGGAAGAAGATACGGTGGAGGCTATCCGTAAGGGAATTGTGTTCCGGGGGACAAATTTGTGGGTATTGATTTTTGCCACGTTTATCGCATCTTTGGGATTGAACACGAATTCGACGGCCGTGATTATCGGAGCCATGTTAATTTCCCCGCTGATGGGGCCGATTATGGGAATCGGTCTGGGAGTTGGGATCAACGATTTTGAACTGATCAAGAAGGCTTTCCGTAATTTGCTGATCGCAACGATATTCAGCGTGTTAACGTCTACTTTATATTTTTTGTTATCGCCTTTGAACGAAGCTCGTTCGGAATTGCTGGCACGGACAACCCCCACGATCTATGACGTGTTGATCGCTTTTTTTGGTGGGATGGCGGGAATCGTGGCGTCTTCGACGAAGTTAAAAGGAAACGTGATTCCGGGAGTGGCTATTGCTACCGCTTTAATGCCGCCGTTGTGTACGGCCGGGTTCGGGCTGGCGAGTGGCAACCTGAGTTATTTCTTCGGGGCATTCTATTTGTTCACGATCAATTCGGTATTTATCGCGGTTGCCACGACTTTAGGAGTACGGTTGATGCATTTTTCGAAAAAGAAATTCATGGATAAGGAACGGGAAAAGAAAGTACACCGTATCGTGTACTCAATCATTTTCCTGACAATGGTTCCGAGTGTGTATATCACCTACAATATGGTGAAGACGAATATCTTTGAGACGAATGCCAGTCGATTTATCAAAAATGAATTTAATTTTCCGAATACGTTGGTGGTGGATCGTTACGTGAAAACAGAGAATCCGGAACGTCGGATTGAAGTATCATTGATTGGTAAGGAAATATCAGAGGAAGTGATCGTGTCGTTGAAAGAAAAGATGTTGCATTACGGGTTGCATGATGTTCCTCTGGTGATTCATCAGGGATTCGGGAAAGAGGATATCGAGATGCAAAATGACGTTAGTAATATGTTGTTGCAGGATTACTATATGCAGAATAAACAGCGGATTGCCTCACAAGAGAAAGAAATTTCCGTATTGCGCGAGAGATTGAACTCTTACTTGTTATATGATACGATCGGGCATCAGGTTACTCCCGAGGTGAAGATTCTTTATCCTTCCGTGAAAAGTCTTGCAATATCCAGGGTGATTCGTAATCAAGTGGATTCTTTGCGTGCTGACACCTTGTATGTTGCTATCGTGGCTTTTGAGCAACGACTAACTGAAAAAGAAGAGTATCAGTTCTCTGCGTGGTTGGCAGCCCGGATTGGTGTAAAAGAATTGAAACTGATAAAAGAATAGAGGTTTAGTAGATTGATATTCATGTTTTTATAAGGTGATGACAATTCTCAGGTTTTGATACATTGGGAGGAGTTGTCCCACTATTTACATTTAGATTAGAGGATGTGATAAGAGGTGTGTCAAAATTTGACACACCCCCGTAACTGAAATTGTTCTAGGTTATATCGAAATTACGTTAATTTAATGTATTTCACGGCAATAAAACTGGGGATGGTACAAAGCATGATCCAGAGAAAGAAGTATTGGTAGCCGATCAGTTCTTGGATATAGCCAGAGATCATGCCGGGGAGCATCATGCCGAGGGCCATGAATCCGGTGCAAATGGCGTAGTGGGCGGTTTGTTGCGGGCCTTTACTGAAGAGCATCATGAAGTAGGTGAGGGCCGTGAAACCGAATCCGTAACCGAATTGTTCGATGGCGACAGCGGAGGAGATTAGCCAAATGTTGGATGGATGAGTAAATGCCAGATAGACATACACGAGGTTGGGTAGATTCATTGCGGCAGTCATCCACCAAATCCAATGTTTTAGACCATTTTTGGCCATGAGGATTCCGCCTAGGATTCCGCCTATCGTGAGGGCAATCAGTCCGACAACACCATAGATAGTACCGACTTGCATGGTGCTTAGGCCTAAACCGCCAATTTCGGGATTGTCGAGTAGGAAAGGGGAGGCAATTTTTACAAGTTGTGATTCCGCAAAACGGAAGAGCAGAATAAAGGCTAAGGCAGCAATAATTCCCTTCTTTTGGAAGAAGGTGATAAAGGTTTGGAAAAAGGCATTCAGCGGGTTACCGTTTTTCACGGGAACATCATTTTTTGGTTTGGGAAGAATGAATTGGTGATAGAGGAAGAGCAGTACGAAAATGACTGCTAACAGGTAGAAGGTTACAGACCATGCCCGGGGAACGGCTATCTCTTCCGGGAGCGTGGAAGAATAGGTCTTTTCAAGCCAACCGGCGAGCATGACGATAAGGCCTTGTCCCGTGAGCATAGCGAGGCGGTAGGCTGTGTTACGGATACCAACGAAGAAGGCTTGTTTCTTGGTGTCAAGTCCCAGCATGTAGAACCCGTCTGCTGCAATGTCATGGGTGGCGGAACTGAAGGCTAATAACCACATGAATGCTAACGAGTAGCGGAAGGCGTGAGGTCCGGGAAGAGTCAGTGCTATTCCGGCTAATCCTCCACCGATCACTAACTGCATGGAGATGACCCACCAGCGTTTGGTCTTCACGATGTCTACCAGCGGACTCCATAGGGGTTTAATCACCCAGGGTAAATAAAGCCAGCTCGTGTAGAGAGCTATGTCCGTGTTGTTTATTCCCAACCGTTTGAACATGATGACGGCAAGTGTCATGACAACGACGTAAGGTAGACCTTGTGCGAAATATAGAGTGGGGATCCAGGACCAAGGGGATTTCATAATTTTAGATTTTAGATTTTAAATTCCAGCCGCACAATTCTCACACTTTTTTCATTTTCAATTCTCCATTTTCAATTGTTTGTAGTTGCGTGTTTGGGAAATAGTGTGAGAGGATTTGCTTGTAATCATAACCTTTGGCACTCATGACTGCGGCTCCGATTTGACAGAGACCGACACCGTGTCCCCATCCTGCACCTTTCAAGGTGAAACGGGTAATAGCTCCGGAGGTATCTTTCTCTGTTTCCACGATAAAGGCCGAGCTGTATAAATGAGATTGGGAGAGAGCCTTGCGGATGACAAGTTCTTTCCCGATAATCATGTCTTGTTTTGAACCTTGGATACGGAGACGGATGATGCGCCCGGAGACACCTCTTTCCACGGGTTCTATGGATTGAATGTCCCCGAAGTCTATCCCGATACGGGATGTTATTAATGCAGATAGTTCAGGGGGAGTGTAAGACACTTGCCAACGGAAAAAGTCTTGGGTTTCTTGATCATAATCGTTGAGAACATTTGACAGAACGGCTTTGTCCCGGGTATTACAGAATACATCCGGGATGGAGAGAATCCATTTTCGGGCGTTCTCTTCTTGGGATAGGTCGGGAGTTGAAGACTGGGTATCGCTATCAACCACTTTTGTCAGATAAGGATGCTTCACGGGTTCCCAGGTGTTTTCAAAATGCTCGGTTACTCCCCCGCAGCACTTGGAGAATCGGGCATCGCAGATCTCTCCGTCATACACAAGGACTTCCCCTCGGGTGGCCTCGATGGCTTGTCGGACAAATGGCATGTAAGCTTTGCTAATGCCTTGGTAGCGTTGACAATGATCGTCTGCACACACGTCGAAATGCTCGTGGTCTTCCCGGTCGTACCAACGGATATATTGTTGTTCATCCTGTATGCAGGAGTGGTAGGCATCGGTTAGTTTCTCGCTCTTTATTTTTTGTGCGATCAGCCAACTGCGGGAAATGACCGCGTGGGCTTTCAGGAGTTCCAAAGATGAGGTGGCACTCATTTCGGAAGAGATCACGCTTAGTAAATAATCTTCTAGGGGTAATATGTTGATTGCTGTCAGATGCTTTCCCTCGTCTATGATTTTCAATGTACCTTTGAACTTCTGATCTTCCGTGCGTTGCCAGTGAAAATTGATCCCGATCATGACATTTAACAAATCAAAGTTTGTCGTTTCAGCGTTCTCTGGTGTAAGGGTGAAGTGATCCGGTACGATCTGTGTTCCTGAAGATGAATGTAGAATCAAGTTCTTCCCTTCTTTGGAAATGGTATATTCTCCGGAATATTTTTGATCCTTGTTCCAGTAGGTTCCATTTAGACGGAAGGTGATGGCGGGAGCGAAAAGGATGCCAATGGAAAGAGTGATTGCCTTCGGCGAGTTGATTTTAGATTTCATGATTTTAGATTTTAAATTTCAGCCACACAAGGCTACCATTTCTGAATTACCTATTTTTAATGTCTTTTTTAATCATAAATCGCAAATTCTTGAATTGCTCATCGGTAAGGGTTAACTGGGAAAAAAGTTCTTCCAACAAGGTGGCGTCCAGACGGTTGAAATCTTTTTCCCGGGGTGAGATGATCAGACCGGCAAAGTCGACACAGCCGGGACTGAACAGTATGTTTTCATCTTCTTCCGCGAAGAATTGCCACGGGCGATGTTGACGACGGGGGAATATGACCACCCACCATTCGTTGTTTTCGTACCAGGCAAAAAGGTTCATCATGGGTTCCGGATCATTCGGGGTAATTTGTCCCACGAGGGACAATAATTGCTCGAAAATATCCATTAATTGCTCCCGGTTGTTTGAATGAAGTATGATATTCTTGCGAAGGTAGTGATGGATACTTTCGATTGTGGCTTCCCGTGATTCGGAAATCCACAAGATTTCTTTCGGGCAGGAGTTTACATCGGTTTCTAGGGGCATGATGTGACGGGCTGCCAGTTGGAAATGAAAATGATCCGGGGCGGAGGCTCCGCTACGGGGACCATTATAAAAGATCGTGTACTCCG
>ERZ832522.3753-NODE-3753-length-16165-cov-3.792986_pt1 | contig 16165 bp, 14 predicted proteins | sample MGYA00519951_ERZ832522 | MGnify/ENA primary metagenome ERZ832522 (study PRJEB31850, sample SAMEA3708728) | human gut metagenome | biome: human gut; feature: human-associated habitat; material: faeces | place: China | collected 2014 ... | reverse complement strand
CTTCCGATCTGGGTGATCTCTTTGTGGTTATAATAAAAATAGTCGTGGTATACTCATGCCATGTCTGGGAGATTCTTTTCATGACAAGATGTAATTTAAAATAAAAAAGAAATGAAAAATTTATCTCTGGTTGTAATGTTTATGTTGTTGTTTGTTGCGTGTAGTGATGATGACGATAGTTGGTCTGCAAAGGATCTTGAAGGTAAATGGAGTATATACGAATTTGTTGAAGACGGGGAGACGGAGGAGGTGAGTTTAAAAACCGAGTTAAGCTATTTCGAGCTCAAGAGTAACAAAGATTACGAAGCGTTTGATTATTATGATTATAGTACGGTAAAGGGGAGCTACTCTTTATCCGGTGACGAGTTGACAGTCACGATTGGGAATAACACAGAACTGGTTAAAGTGTTGGACGTGAAGTCTGATAAAGCGGTCGTGGAAATGGAAGAGGACGGGAAAAAATTCATCGCTAACCTGAAAAGGACGACTGTTGAACCGCAACTGTTCCTCGAACCGGTTCTCGATTTTAACGCCGATTCGAAAAGTATTAAACAAAAAGAGAGAAGAGTGTTATCCGAAGAGAAAACGGATAATCTGACTTTCAGGAGTTCAAATAAATTTGAAAAAAATGTATTGTACACGTTTAAAAATGGGAAAATGATTGGGGCGATGGTCCTGCTAAATTTGTACAGTATTAGCGCCGAAGCCCTTGTTGACTACATGGACGAGAAATATTCTTTTTTGGGATACGAGAACGAGTTAGCAGTTTGGACGAAAGGAGATGATATTCTTGTTGGGGTATCTGTTCAATCTTACGGGTTGGCTATTATGTATATAAAAAGAGACGAAAAATAGTTCGTCAGGATTTCATGGTTTGGGGCTGTCGAACGAGTTTTAGAAAAAATTTGTTCGACAGCTTCTTGTTATTATATTTTATTCTTTGCGTTGTTGTACTTCTTGTAGCGTCGGGCTTCACTGGTCGTGAAATCCACGAGTTCCACCCATTCGAATTCTTCTTCATCGTCCTCTTCTCCATACAGGGCTTTGTTGCGTTCGTTACACATGTAGGCGTATTCCTGCAACATACCCGTGATTAGGGCATAACTGCTGTTCAGCGTTTGTTCGTGTGTGTAGCCGAGGGCCTCTTTCACGTTCACGAGAAACATGAAACTGCTTACCGGGTTGTCCAGCTTTTTAGATTTCTTCGGGCGGCTATGATCTCCGCCTCGCTCAACGGGCTCATGTTCTTTAGCGTCATGATAGATTTGTAGAAAGGGTTATAACCGATCCTGAAGAGGATGGCATTGAGCAGGATTCGTAAATCCTCCCACGTGCAGTTGTCTTTTAGCGTGTCCCGAAACCACGTGGAGGGATCGCTCTTCTTGTTGTGTAGACCGATGCAGACGATCGAGAGAATCACGTCATCATATTTGTTCATGATTTCCGATATTCTCGGGTCAAAAGTTTCTGTATGGATGTCCGCTATAACTTGCAGGTCTTCCGGATCAATAGCCAACAACAAAGGTTTCACCCGGAACCACGAGCGCACGGTAAGCGGTGTGATCGTGATATATTCGTCCATCAGCTTGCCTTCCGGCACGGAATCAAGGTCCGTGAATTCGAAAGGAATACGGATTGTCTTTTCACTAACCGTATCACTCTCTAGCGTGATAATTTGTTTTATGCCCATGTGCTAATTTTAGATCTTACTAATTTTAGAGTTTAGATTTTGAATTTTAGATTAAAAGAGCGTTGATCTTGTGCGGCTGGAATCTTCTAATCTAAAATCACAAATCGTGAATTAAAAAGAGATGCCTTCGGCATTGCTACTTAGGGCATCCCTTTTTCCGGTTTAGGCTTGTGGGGTCACCGTCTTCACCTCGCGGATGAAGGAAGGTTTCATGCTTCCGTCAGCGGCGATGGCTGATTGGCGGGTCACTTTCACCAGCAACAGGTCGGTCTGTTCGCTGCCCGGTGCCTGGCTGATCTTGGCGGAAACGGCCCCGTTGACGATGGTATATTCCACGTATTTACCCTCGTACGGTTGCGTGGCGATACAAAATGCTTTGTTGATCGTTTCGAAGCTGTTGGGCGCTTCCCACTTTTCACCGTTCTTGGAGCCTCCGCAAAAGACTACTAGTTCTTCGGTAGTCGGTGACGGGATCGAGAACTCGATGCTGTCGGCATCCCCCTTGCGGTTGATAATTGCCAACGGATCTTCACGTCCTTCCACCTCGATCTTCACTTGGTTAGCATCGGCGAAATTGAATGCTACCGAACCTTTAAAGATGTCTCTTAATTGGGTAAATGATGATGGCACTACCCCGTTAGTTGCTTCTCCGTAACCGATGGAAGCCACTCCAATTGCAATACTTCTTTCTGACATAATGTTTAAAATTAATGATTGTTTAAAATGTTTACTTCAAACCGTCTCCCGGTCTTGTCGTTCACTCGCGAGTGAGCATTTATGGTTGACTGTTTATTATATAATATAGAATAACGGAAAACTACCCCCCCTGTCTGGGTATTTTTTTTAATTCTTTTCTGATTCTTAATTTGATTTCATACACGATATTGTTTAGCTTTTGAAGTGTTTCCGTCCCCGACCATTCACTAAATTCTTTGCCTTCAAAGACATGAAAGATGAATAGTTTGCGGTTGCGTTCCGACATATTCAAGTTGTTGAATATTTGTTTAATCATTTCGATTTTTTCTTGATCCGTTTTTTCATCCGGGGTGTCGTTGCCTTCGTACACGTCGGTCACGAGTTTTTCCAATTGGCTGTTTTCCAAGTTTTCTTTTTTGGAAATTTTGTGGTATTGCTGGTAATAAGGGGCACTTTTGGATGTGCAATTGTGATGTATTGTCTTGAACACGTAATAATCCAACTTTGTTACGTTGTTGCATGGCATATTCATTAATTCGATCAATTTTTCTACACCCGGTTTTTCATACAACATGCAGATCACTTCCTGAAGGATGTCTTCGGCTTCCTCTTGTGAGATAATTGTCCGGCACCAAAATACAGTACATCGGAGCCAGATCGCCCGCCTTTTTTTGATATAAAGGCTTAAATCTTTTCTGTTCATAGCTTGAAAATTTAAAGTTATAATTAGTCTGTTTCTTATTACATATATTTATTTCATAAACTACCCCCCTAAATAGCATGAAAATCTCCTATATTTATATATAATTAACAATGATACGCCGAATGAAAAATAAGTTTGAAAGCGTCAATGTATTGATGTGTAGTGATGTATTATGTTTTCTAGTGCTGAAACAGGAATATGCGTCGTGTTCATCATAATTCAAAACAAAAATCCCCGGGAAAACCGAAAATCCGATAACGGACAAAACGGTTTCCCGGGGGAATTTTTAAAATCGGGTGGATTCCCGTTTTAGGTCAGGGTTATTCCTCGTTTTCTGTCGGTGATGCGAGGCAATGGGAATTGGAAGCAACGTCTCCCCTGTAAGTCGTGGCAAACGAGTAAATTGCAAGATTGTCCGGGGCGTATCTCTCCGGGAGTAAGATTGTTGTCACCCCGTTTTCGCCTCGCTGGCGTAGCTCTCGGATGATGCAGGATTCAGCCACGGTGTCATAAATGACAGCGTAAACACGGTCATTTTTTTCGTTTATGGCTCCTTCGATAATCTTGGATTCCTGCGTGAAGGTGGCAATACGTGTCTCTTTGTCGATCGTCAAAGTTACCTCGGGTTCTTCAAGCGATCCTTGTGCCACGAGTAGCCGATCGTAGTGAATCCGGGCGTGGAATTCTTCCGGGGCTTTTTTATTCATGCTGACGGGCGTGTTCGGATCTGTTTGTATGCCTTCTGCCACCGCATTTTTCATGTTGATTTTGGTGAAAAGGTTTGCCCCTTTCTGTCCTACTGCGTTTTTCGGGAATCCCAGCCGGATTGCCTTGACCATGCGCTGGCTGAGATGGCAGATGCTCCCGAATGCGACGGCGTGCGGTTTGCGAGCCTCGTCAAGTTTCGCGATCTTGGCGCTGATAGCCCGTGCGATGATGATTCCCGGCTTCGTGGGATGTGTCCAGAACACCTCGTTTCCTCGTTTTCCACTTCTTCCGGTTGCTCCCGGTTCTACTTCTTTACTCATAATGTTTAATTTTTAATTGTTTTTATTCGGGATGCTCTCGAACTCTTTTCGAGAGTGTGCCCTTCGCTATATTAATATGGAAAAAGAGAAAACTACCCCGGTAAAATCCGAAGGTTATATATAATTAGTAATTCTGTCGGGGATAGATTGTGTTTTGGTAGGGTATGTTTCTCAATTCCAGTGTATTTCTCCGTAGTCTCGGGCATAAGTCATCGATAAGTTACCGATAAGTATTCGATAAGTGTTCGATCCATGAGGGGTATTTTTCCCGATTTATATATATTGATATGGAGGGGGTAGGTTTGGGAGTAAGGCGAGAGTGTGGATCAAGTAAGTGTTTAATCTAATGAAAAGCGTATCATGGAAGTTTTGTTACCGGATGGAGAACGGAGAAAAAAATGGAAAATGGATGGGATTACCTATTATTTCAAGGCGGGAAAATTGTGCCAGTGCAAGAGTCGGAACCCTCGTTTGCGGGAGGGAAGGAAAAAGGACGGGCGGAAGTTAGTGAAAACATCCGCCCAGGAAAAGTCAATAGCCGTGTTCCGGATGATGGTTTACCTAAAACGGTATTATTTCCAGCAGATCACAGGGATTCCCGTTTGGGACATGGCTCCCGGCGTGGCAGGTCAGACCCGGTTGACGAAATTTCATCACGCGAATGCCGAGGCCTGCGACGAGCGAGGGCTGGCGAACTACCCGGCATTCCGTTTCAGCGTGGGGCCGTTGTTCCGTCCGGTAAATGCCCGGGCGGACCGGCAAGGGTGGGTGATCTCGGTCGTTTGGGAAAACCGGGAGGACCGGGAACTGTCTCGTGCATCGGACTGGCTCCGGGTGGGGTATTTTTATGATTCTTACCCGACTTCCCCGCGCTTGTTCCCCGGTGTCGTGGCTCGGCGGGAAGAGTGTCGGGCGGAGTTCACGATACCTGATTCCGGTTTGGCTTCCACGGAGACACTGCATCTTTACCTCTTTTTCTCCCGGCAGGATAAAGTGGCTTTTTCGGAGAGTACTTATTTACGGGTTTGATATTGGGAAGAAATAATTATCTTTGTATGAAGAAATAGATTTTAAGGATATGGATAAAAATACATTTATACAATTGTTGCGAGAGGCTGTAAGTGATTTTGGCCGAACGATTAGCGATGAGAGAGGGAACTGGGCTGTAAAAGGTTTTATCGACACTTATCGTAAAATCTACACGATTTCTTGTGATACAAAGGTAATTTCTAAGATTATAGAGTTATATATATTCCCTAAAATATTGGAATTTGTCAACAGGAATAAATTGGGGATAGAACTGACTAAAGAACAGAATTTTTATCCTGATATTACGTTTCGGGACGAAGAGGGAAATCTTTTTGCTGTTGATTTAAAGAGTAGTTATAGAAAGGATAAAGCGCATATCAACGGTATGACTTTGGGAGCTTTTACCGGTTATTTTCGGGAGCGTGCGAGCTTAAAGAATATCACTCATCCTTACGCTGATTACAAGGCCCATATCGTTTTGGGGGTTATTTATAGTCCGGTCAAGGGTATTGATGAACGGAGATGCTATTCGCTTGACCAACTTGACCAGATTATTTCGGTGGTAAAAGATTTTGATTTTTTCGTGCAGGAAAAATGGAAGATTGCGATTGACCGACCCGGAAGTGGAAATACCAAGAATATCGGTTCGGTAAATAGAATTGATGATTTGCTGAATGGAAACGGACCGTTTGCGGCTTTGGGGGAAGAGATGTTTGATGATTACTGGACTCACTATCTTACAAACGATATGGCAAAAGCAGCTGAATTGACAGAGCCTTATTATAAGAATTTACCCGAATATAAACGATTTAAAAATATCGAATAGATGGCGGTACAATTATCTTTGTTTGAGGCCGTTCCCATGACGACAAAATTTCCTTCAACCCGCTATCAAGGGAGTAAACAAAAATACGTGAATTGGATATGGGAATGTGTAAAGGATATTCCTTTCCACACGGTTCTGGATGCTTTCGGGGGTACCGGTAGTGTCGCTTATCGAATGAAACAGGAGGGCAAGGAGGTCACGTATAATGATCTTCTTCCGTTTAACTATTTGATTGGTAAAGCATTGATCGAAAACGGGAACGTGAAATTGGAAGAGAGGGAAATCGAGGAACTGTTGCGGTGTCATGCGAATATCTCTTATCCCGATTTTATTGAATCGACGTTTAAGGATATCTATTTCACGGATGAAGAGAACCACTGGCTTGATATTGTTCTTACGAATATTCGGTGGATGACCGATCCTTACAAGCAAGCGATTGCTTATTTTGCCTTGTTCCAGTCTTGTATAATCAAGCGACCTTACAACTTGTTTCATCGGAGAAATCTTTATGTCCGTTTGCAGGATGTAGAACGGAGTTTTGGTAACAAGAAGACATGGGATACTCCTTTTGAGGTGCATTTCCGAAAATTCGTGAGAGAGGCGAATAATGCGGTTTTTGATAATGGCACGTGTTGTCGGGCCATGAATAACGATGTTTTTAACATTCTTCCGCATCATGATTTGGTGTATATTGATACCCCGTACTTGAATGATGCTGGTGTGGGGGTGGATTATGCCGATTTTTATCATTTCTTGAATGGTATAGTGAATTATGATCGTTGGGATTCCTTGATTGATTATAACAGTAAGCATTTACGTTTGCGACGTCAGTTTAATGAATGGAATGATGCATCTTTGATTAGAAATGCCTTTGTGCGACTTTTCACTTTATTCCAAGATAGCGTGATGGTTATATCTTATCGTTCTAATGGTATTCCCGCGATCGAGGAGTTGGTGGGGATTTTGAGGGAATTGAACAAAGAGGTCCGGATCCATCGGGGCGTGGAAATGAAATATGCTTTGAGCAAGAGACAATCCAGTGAGGTGCTTATTATTGCTCGGTGATTAAAGTTCGGGATGAGAATCGTGATCGGGATAAAAGTGATCCCAGTAGTTTGTTCCGGGATCGTGCAAGGTGTGATATAGAAATTTGTAGCGAGGGGATTTTACTGGAATGATTCCAGTTTTCCATCGAAAAAGTACAGGAATTGCCCGGTGGAGTACATCCACCCGTCGCCGAAGGAGGCGTCGTTAACGTTGGCCGGGTATCCCCATGACATGAGAACCATGTCTTTTGTCATGCCGATGGCAATTTTGCCTTCCATGATTCTCTTGTACATCTCGGGTTGTTTGTCGTGAATGCTTTTCAAGTTGTCGTCATAACGTAGGACACAAGGGCCGGTCAGGCGATGATAGTCGTTGACGTCAGTCAAGGCCACGGTTAACGTCTCGTCTTTTTTGTTCGTGATCATGTAGGCAGGTACCCCGTGATGTTGATCGATTATAAGTTCCTTGATTGTCCAGATATCGTAAGGATCAATTTCAAGCTGTAAACCAGTAATCACGTCGTGAATGGGAACGTCTCTTTCCTCGTAATAACTAGCCCACGGGTTCTTGTTTTTCTTGATAACGAGTTTTTTTCCCACGCACTGCGTTTTCTCTTTCTCGTAAAAACCCATGATGATAAATGGAAACATTCGAAAATCCCTAGGATCATAGAGGTAATAGTAAACGCTGCCTTCGTTTTTTTCTCTTAATTTAAGAACGGGATAATTTTTCCAATATTTACTAAAATCGTAAGGGCGTGGTAGTATGGAATCTACGATAAATGTTTTTCCTGCGTATAATTCGTAAGTTTTTGTATAGTAGGAATTGTCTTTAGTACGATTATATTCTTTGTAAAAATAGGTGTACCCGTATTTCTGTAATTTTTCTGGTTGTGGAATAGCATATAATTCCTGCCCCAGAAGTTCCTCAACATCTTTCCACACGAAATTTCTAGTGCTATCGTATGTTATTTCCCTTTCCTTCTCTTTAATGATAGGTTTTGCTGCCGAGAAAGACTTGATTTGAGCTGTGCATTCCAGCCCGAAAAGTACACACGCCGTGATAAATAATATCTTTTTCATTGTCCCCGTAAATTGTAATTTATATGATACAAAGGTATGTAATTATATCAAGTGATTTACAATGTTGCAATAAAAGTGAATAATTATTAGTTGGCAAGGGGGGTATTTTCGGCGGAAACTATATTATATAATTAAAACGACATTAAAAATTATAGGCTATGGGAATAATAGACAAAGATGGAGCGATGTATCTGGCAACGGGAGTCGATACAACGGGCTTGTTAGAAGGTAAACGAGAAGTACTGGAGATATTGGCCTCGCTGATGCGGGAAACGGCCTCCGTGGACGTGTTCTCTGGAGTGGAGCTGGCTGCAGCCACTGCGTTTACTTACGCTGCGGCTGGAACTCACGAGTTGTCTCGTGCTTTCGAGTATAACATGGGTTTGGTGGCCGAACTCTCGCCGTTGATTGCGGCTAGTTTCGAGGACTACGAGGAACGGGTAATCGGGATAACGAGAACGATCCCGGTAGCGGCGGATGATTGTGCCGCTGCGTTGCACGATATTGTAACGGCCGGGTATGACGGTAGCGAGGCGATGAACGTGTTGGCGCTGGTGGCCCGGGAGGCCGTCGTGGCGACAACGGGTGTGGTGGAGGCTTTTGCCCGGATGTTGGAGAGCGGGCAGGACTTGTCGGCTTGGAAGGCGGGTTTTTCCGACGTGGATTTTAGCGAGAGCGTGTCGGGGATGGAAGCTCAGGTTCAGTTGTTACAGAACAACATCTTCGCCGTGACTCGGAAGATGGGCGATCAGGTGACCCGGCAGGTGGCGAGCGTGGCAACCCGTTTGGGGGATGCCTTGTCGGACGGGCGAGTGGAAAAGAGTTTCCGTTCGCTGGAAACGTTGATCACCTTGGCCAGCGGTGCTTTAGCGGACTACCGGAAGGAGACGGAAAAGACCACGAGGGGAATTACGGCAAAGGGGGCGGCGTTGGAAATTGCCAACGGGATTCGTCAGGCTTACCACGAGCTGGTGGAGGACGGGATGGTCCAGCGGGAGGCGGAGTTGCAACAGCAGGAGACCTACCGGGCTAACCTGGTTCAAAATCAAGCGTTGGAGGCGGGAGAAAGCACGTTGAAGGAGGCCTTGGTGACCAAATCGTTGGCCCTTGGGGACGTGATCGCCCGGGAAGATGCGGCGTATCGGCGGAAGTTGACCGACATGCGGGAGTTGTTGGCGAGCCAGCAGGAGGAGTTGGCGATGAACGAGCGGGTGTTGGCGAGCGCCGAGATACTGTTGCAAAAGAAGAAGGAGGCCTTCGAGAGTGCGAACCAAGGGGACGACGTGGCCAAAATGGAGTTGGCTAACACGGAGTTGTTGAGTGCCGCAGAGCAGAAAGAGGCGGCAGCGATGGAGGTGGCTAACATGGAACGGAAGGTGAAAGGCACGCGGATTCGTTTGAACACCCTCGAACGCCGGGGAGAGACCGCCGCGATAGCGACAAGTGTGACGGCAACGAACGCAGAATCGTTGGCCAACGCCGGGAATACCACGACGACCGGGATATTGACGAGGGCGAAGCAACGGTTGACGTTGGTGATGAGAAGTTTAAGCGCTTCCATCGCGGCGAACCCGCTCGGGATGCTGTTGAGCGTGGTGAGCTTGGCGATCACCGCTTTTTCCATGTTCGGGAAAAAAACGGAGGATTCGGCTTCTGCGTTGGATAAATTGAACGAGGCGTTGGACAAACAGAAAGAGCGAGTTAATAGTCTGGTGAATACCTTGTATGATGAGAACGAGGCCGAGCAGAAACGGGTGGCTGCGCTGTTGGAACTTCGCAAGTTGTACCCGGAGGTGTGGGATAAGGTGGATTTGACGAACCTGAAAGAACAGAAACGGATTGAATTGATCAAACAGGGTAACGAGGTCTTGGAGGAGCGGAAGGAGAAGGAATTGGAGGTAGCAGTAGCAGCGAGTAAAACCCGAATTGTCGAGATGGAGAAGAAAGGATTCATGATGACGGTGACTACTCCTGAAAACGAGATGCTGTATGTGAAAGATACCGTGGCTGTAAACACGTATGAGAACGAGAAGAAAAAATTAAAGGAATACGAGGAGGAGCTAAAGAACATCCGGAATTTAAAAGCGGCGGTTGCCCGGGAGAGTATGACGAAGGAGGAGAAGTTGGCGGAGTATAACCGGGAATTGGAAACGTTGTCAGGAAAATTGAAAACCGTACGGGATCGGATCGTTGAAATAAAGACTAAAATACAAAATGCGGGTAATCCTTTTACGTCTGTTCTGGATCAGGTGCGGTTGACCGGGTTGGAGCAACAGGAAAAAGAGTTGCAGGGACAGACTGACGAAACGACCCGGAAGAAAAAGACGCTGAACAAGCCGACTGCGATGACGGAGGAGGAAAGAAAGAAGCGTCAAGAGTCGGAAAAGAGTATTCAGGAGACCGTTGATGCCCTAGCCTTGAAGTATGCCCGGGAAGGGAAGAAAAAGGAGATCGCTGGGATGAACGAGGGACATTTGAAACTCATTGCTGAAATCCGGGAAGAATATGCCGATCGGGGAAGAGTTATCGAGCAGGAAGAGAAAAAGTTGCAGGAGAAATACGACGATTTGAAGGAGGAGATGCCGGATGATATGAAACAGATGTTCGCAAAACAAAAGCAACTGAATAAAGAGGAAGAGGAGAAACGAGTTCGGGAGGTTGAGGAACAAAATAAGGCGGAGGTTAGTAGGCGTTTCCGGTCTATGAAAGAAAAAGCCACTTCGAGTAATGTTTCTACGGAAGAGGATAGAAACCGGCAGCAGGTGAAAGATAAATATGAAGGAGAAAGGGCGTGGCTTAAAAATCAGACAGAAAATAGAATGACAGAGGAGGAGGCTAAAGATTATAATGATAACATCAATCTTGCCGAACAAAAAGAACAACACGCCCGTCTTCTCTCCGAATTGAATGACTTTAACCAGAAACGAGAAACGATTATTGCCGAGTGGGAGGCTAAGAAAGAGACCGCTGAAGCTGTGATAGAGTCGATGCCGGAATTAGGTGACGATAATTTGATTGCTCGCTTGGAAGAAGAAAGGCAAAAAGCTTTGGGTGCCTTGGGAACCGAGGAGTTGCTGCAGTCGGAGGCGTGGACGGGGTTGTTTGATCATCTGGATGAACTCACGATTAGCCAGATTGACAAGTTGATAGGCGATGTGCAGGCGAAAATGGGGGAAATACAAGAGACGTTAGGGGTTGATAACGCAAAGATTAGTCCCGTGGACATGAAGGTGATCACCGGGAAGCTGGGAGAGGCGAAACAGCAGATTGCCACCCTAAACCCCTTCCGGGCCTTGGGCGACTCGATGAAGGAGATTTTCGGGAAAGGAGCGGACGAGGCGGGGGATGCTTCAGAAGAGGTTGGCGAAAAATGGAAGAAACTGGGGAAGGCCACTGCGGGGTGTTTTGACTTTGTCAATGATGCGGTGGGAAGTTGCAGTGTGTTGTCGGACGTGCTTGGCGAGTCGGGACAGCAAACGATGGGGATGATCCAGGGGGTGGCCACGGCGGGGATTGCCATGGCGAGCGCAATTAAGGGCGTGGAAAAGGGTTCAGTAATTCTGGCCGTGATTTCGGCGGCCTTGATGGCGGTGAACGCCTTGTCGAACGGGGACAAGAAACAGGAAAAGAAGATCAAGCGCTTACAAGGGCAGATTGACGATTTGGAACGCAGCTACAACCGGCTGGGGACGACGATCGACAACACCTACTCCGAGGAGGTGTACGGGATGATGGACGAGCAGAACGAGAAACTGCGGGAGCAACAGGAGTTGATCAAGCAACAGATCGAGGCGGAGGACAAGAAGAAGAAAACGGACAAGGGAAAGATCAAGGACTGGGAGAACGAGATCGAGGATATTAACGAGAAGATCGAGGAGAACAAGCGGAAACAAATCGAGATGCTGGCGGGTACGGACGTGCAGAGCGCTATCGATACGTTTGCCGATGCGCTGACGGAAGCCTACGCCAAAGGAGAGGATGGGGCCACGGCTTTGGGCGCGACGACGAAGAAGGTGATGGCGAACGCCGTGAAGGAGGCGTTGAAGAAGAAGTTCCTCGGCGATTCCATCAACGAGGCGGTGAACTACCTGGGAAATGCCATGAGCGATGGCGTGCTGTCGGCAGAGGAGCAGGCGAAATTCGAGCAGATGGTGCAGGCCGGGGGAGAGAATTTCACGAAAGCCATGGGTGCCTATCAGAATTTGCTTAAAGAAGCCGACGGGACGCTGGCGGAGGGCGTGACCGGGCAGTTGCAGGCGGCCATGACGGAAGGTACGGCGAGCCAACTGGTGGGTCTCTGGAACACGACGGCCTCGGACGTGCGGGCCATCCGGGATTGGTTGTTGACGGGGACAGTGACCGTGCCGGAATCTCCTTTTAACATGACGCAAATGATCGAGTTACAGAACGAGATTGCGGTGAACACCCGGGTAACCGCTCAAAGCACAACCGCCACGATGCACGAACTGCGGGACGGTCTCGGGCGAATGGATCAACGTCTGGAGGCGATCGACCGGAACACGAGGGGGTATGCGGGGAGGGGGAGATGAAAGCTAAAAGATGAAAGCTAAAAGATAAAAGAAGTTTAGAATGAAAAAGATTCCGTGATTGCCGATTCGATGATTGGGTGATTAAAATCACTTAATCGAAAATCATTAAATCACTTAATCGATAGGATCTAAAATTTAAAATCTAAAATTTAAAATTAATATGGTGTTTTTAAAGGAAGAATTGTTGGCGGGAGCCGGGTTGGTACAGGGATGTGCTGACGGGATGGCGCAACTGGCGGCGGCGGGGGATAAGGAGGAGATGTTGCAGTGCTATTGGGACCGGATAGATTTTTGTCTGGCGAAGAATTTCCCGACAAAGGAGTATTTGAAGGAGCATTTTGACGGGATGTTACACGAGAGAGGAATTTATATTGACGAACGGGTGGAGATTGCGGGGGGAAATGCCGTGTTGCTGGGAGCGTGTGAGGCGGAGTGCGGTGTGGAGAAGTACGCGGTGAGCCGCTTGTACGTGAAGCATGATTCGCGGGTGGTGATTTGGGCGAGGGATCATGCTTTCGTGATGGTGGATGCGCTGGATGATGCGGCGGTAGAGGTGCATTGCGAGGGCGAGTCGAAAGTGGTGGTGAACCTGTACGCCTGGGCCACGGCGGTGGCGGACGGGGACGGTTACGCGAAGGTGGTACATAAAAACAAGGAAACGTATGATTTATAAGTTTGATACGATCGATGTGACCGCTTACGGCGTGTTGCCCTTGCGGGGTGATGGCGGCGTGGCGGTGAGCGGGTTGTTCGATTTCCCGAAGCGCAAGGGGGAGATCGAGCGGAACTGGGGTGACGGGGTGGAACCTTATCTTGACGGGAAGGACTTGGAATATGACGGGCGGACGATCGGGTTGAAGTTCGTGATGGCGGATGCGGTGAACATGGAGCGTTTCCGGGAGGCGGCAGTGGCTTGTCGGCGATTGGGGACGGAGTTGGGGAATTTCGACGTGGTGATGGCGGATGAGGTTGGCGTGGAACGGGTGGACGACAAGTTGCTGAAACTCGATCTGAAGTTCCGGGAGCCGCACGTGGAGTTCGAGGAGTTGACCCTCGTGGGGAGCGGGGGTGGGCGCATCCGGGTGGACGACTTTAATCTGGCCCGGGATTTCGGGGTGACGGTGACGGCGGTGAAAGGCGACCTGAAAGTCCCGAAACGGATTGAGGTAAGTACGACGGCCCCTTACTTGAACACGGCTTTCCGGGAGAACCCGGTGCTTTCGCTGGAGTGCGTGATGCGGGCGGGGAATTTGAAGGAAGTTGGGGCGAGGATGAGGCAGTTCCATGCCTTGTGGCGACTGCCCGGGGGTCGGGTGTTGCGTCTGGCGGACGGACGGGAGCGAGGCGTGTTCGTGAAGGACGGTTTTAGCGTGAGTATCGTGAGTGACGGGGTGGTGAAATTTACTTTAAACGTGATAGAATATGATCGAAATTTATCGGAAGATCAATAAGGAAGAGACGCTCGTGGCGAGTGTTCCGGATGACAACGCCACGTTGGAAAAAACGTTGATGGGGGCGGACGAGGTGACGTTGAGCGTGACCGTGAGCGAGCCGCTCGATTTCCGGGTGGGCGATTATGCCCACTTGGAGGGTAGTAGTTACATGATCAACCGGACGCCCGACCTCGTGAAGGCCTCGGCGGTGGAGTTCCGGTATGACTTGGTGCTGGAAAGTCCCCTGTACAATTTGCTAGACAAGATTTATATCTCGGACGTGCAGGGACTGAGCCGCTTCTCGTTGTCGGGGACGTTGAATGATTTCGTGGAGCTTTTGTTGATGAATATTAACCGGGACGATTTCGACCCGGGGTGGACGTGGGCCACGGACAAGGGCGATCACCCGGTGACGGTGGTGACGGAGCGGAAGAATCTCAGTTTCGACAACACGACGTGCCGGGATGTGCTGAACCGCTTGGCGGACGAGTTCGGGGTGGAATACGTGGTTCGTGACCGGACGATCGCGTTCTACGAACGGGTGGAAAACGCCACGAGCCTCGTGTTCGAGCAGGGACGGGGGAAAGGGCTTTACACGTTGCAACGGCAGAACGTGGATACCGACAACACGGTGACCCGGGCATACGTTTACGGTAGCACGGAGAATCTACCGGTCGGCTACCGTAAAGGACTGGTGGAGCGTCTCTGTCCCCGGGAACGGGATTCGGATAAATATATCCCTTATTTCGAGAACCGGGAGGAGTACCCGAAACTGGTGGAACGGGAGGTCTATTTCGACGACGTGAAACCCTCGTTCACGGGGAGCGTGGACACGATCGGGGAGGACGGGTTGACGTTGACCTGTAATGCCATTGATTTCAGCTTGAAAGAGGTGGTCATCGGCAAGGAGGGACGGGTGAACTTCCTGTCGGGCGACCTGACGGGGAAGGCGTTCTCTTTCACGTGTGACGGTGGGTTGGTGCGGACGTTGAAGCTGATCCCGCAGGAAGACGAGATGGCCCCGGCGGGGAACGACGGGAAACGACCGACGATCCCCAACGCCACGTGGCGGGTACAGGTGGGCGACAAGTTCACGTTCACGGGGATCACGTTGCCGGAGGCGTATGTCCGCACGGCGGAGGCGTTGCTGGCGGAGAAAGGACGCAAGTGGATGCGGGCGCATTCGAGTTTGCGGGTGAAGTATAACCTAGATGTAGATTACCGTTACGTGCGGGAGAAGGGGATCGTGTTCAACCCGGGGGATGTCGTGGGGATTGTCGTTCCCGGGATGGAGACGGTGCAGCGATTGCGGCTGACCTCGGTGAAAAAGCAGTTGCACACGGGTAAGCTGACGTGCGAGGTGTCGAATTACCTGGAGGTGAGCCTAGAGGATGCCTTGACGGCGAAGATCCAAGAGGTGAAGAGCAGTATAGAACTGGACCGGAGCGAGGTGTTGAATGCCGTTAACGCCACGCGGGAATGGACAACCCGTAATTTCGGACGGTTGGCCGACGAGATGACCGACGGGGAGGCCATCGTGTGGGATGCGGACGGTTGGCAGATCAAGACGGTAGCTCAGGTGCCTGATGCCGCAAAATGGGACTCGCATGCATTCGACGATTACATGGATCAGGCCGTGAAGACGGAGAGCGATGTGGTGTTCAAGAACCTGGAAGTCGGGACGTTCATGTCCGGGATGGTCGGCGGCAGCGGGGCGAGGATGGACGAGAACGGGTACGCCGAGATGACGGGATTGACGTTGCGGGAGTTCCTTGAAGTGCCGGAATTGCGGTTTAACCGGGTGGATGTGGTCAGCGGAGAGTTGTGGAACTCCATCGCCTACGGCACGGTGGAGAGCGTGGACACGGCAAACCGGGTGGTGACCTTGAAACTGGAAGAAGGGGAACAGGCGGGGCTGCACGTGAATGATATTTGCCGGGGAATATTCCATAACCTCACGGGGAATGCCGACGGGAACCGGGTGGACGGTTGCGGGTTCCTGACGATGGCCGGGTTTTCGACGGTTTATTTCACACCGACGGAGATCATGGAGAATGGGAAGTTCCGCTACGAGTTGAAAC
>ERZ832522.3752-NODE-3752-length-16165-cov-5.391124_pt1 | contig 16165 bp, 10 predicted proteins | sample MGYA00519951_ERZ832522 | MGnify/ENA primary metagenome ERZ832522 (study PRJEB31850, sample SAMEA3708728) | human gut metagenome | biome: human gut; feature: human-associated habitat; material: faeces | place: China | collected 2014 ... | reverse complement strand
GTACACCATTATATTCTCTATAATTGTGATTTCCTGGTAGTTCTACCTTCATACACTTCATTTTTGTTTCTATTTTTTGCATGATCTGTTCTGAAAATCTAATCAATTCTTTCTCATCCTGTTGATCTGGCCGTCCAGTTCCAAACTGATGCATCAGAGAATGTTCTGCTACTGCCTCAACTCCTACTACACAAACAAATCCTGCATTTTCTAAAATATCTTGCATTTCAACTAATGTATCATCAATCGCTCTGTTTCCGAATACAGCAACCAATATTGCTTTTGTCCCTTTCGCTTGTAATTTTTGAAATTTATCAACTGTCACAGATGGAATTCTACCTCCATAAGAAGGAACTGCGATTAGACAGATATCATCTTCCGAAAATTCTGTCTGTAGTATTTTATCTGGATCTTTGATCATATCAATCTCTTGTGCATCTTTTTTCATTGCTTTGATCATAATGTCTGCTACTTTTTTTGTTCCACCTGTAGGACTAAAATAAATTTCATATAAATTCATATATTTTTCTCCTATTGCTCTCTTTTTTATATACAAAGTTCTCCATCTGCTTAAATCTTCAGATGGAGAACTTGCTTGATGTCTTATCCTATTGTCATTATACTCTTTCTACATATTTTTGCAAATTATTATTCTTTTGCAGTACTTTCTAATTTCCTGAACATCCATGCTTATCTTCTCCACATTGATGTCCTCCACAAGAATGTTCATGCGCATGATGAGAACATTGTACATTAGGATTGAAATCTAGTTTTCCCTCTAAATATGCATTCACAGCTTCATCGGCATCTCCTGATACGCCACCATATAATTTAATTTCAGCTTCTGCTAATGCAATTTGTGCTCCACCACCGATTCCGCCACAGATCAATACATCCACTTCACCTTGTGATAAGAAACCTGATAAGGCTCCATGTCCTTGTCCATTCGTTTCAACGATCTGTGTAGATGTAATCTTACCGTCTTCAATATCATAAAGTTTAAACTGACTTGTATGTCCAAAATGCTGATAAATCTTTCCATCTTCGTATGTTACTGCAATTCTCATTTTCTTACCTTCCTTTTTTAAAATCTTTGATTGTCTGACGGAATTTGCTGCTCTATTGCAGTGTTTTTTACAAAAAGGACATGTCGTGCCATCGCAAAACTGATAATTTCCTCCTGTGATCAGAAGCTTCTTTCCATTCACAACGCTGTCTGCCATCTTGTATCTTGCGCTTTTATAAATCTCTGCTGTGGTTGTCCTGGAAATATTCATCTGTTTTGCACATTCATGCTGTGTATATTCTTCAAGATCGATCAGACGTATCGTTTCATATTCATCTAATGTCATGATAACTTCTTCCCCTGTCAAAAATCCATCTGGAAAAAAACTATCATAAGCTGGTTCCATACATATTCTTCTACATCTTGTTGGTCTTGCCATATTATCTTCTCCTTGTTGTATTTTATTTCCGTCATATGTCGATAACTGTATTATAACATTCAAATATTTATATTAATAGAGTATATTCCACCCAAGACAATATATCAAAATAATCTTTCATATACAATATAAATCTGCAACGTATAAAAGTAATTTAATGACAGGATAAAAAAGAAAAGATTAAGTTTTATCATTTTTCACAGAACAAACATGACCGTAACAAAGAAAACATACTGCAATAAAAGCCTTTTACAATTCTTTTACTATCATAGAGTTAGGTTACGGGAAAATCTCCGGATAAACCTTGTTTCGAGAAGTTTTTTTGTTACTTTTGCCGCAAACTAATATATTTCAGTGCAACGGGAATCTTATTATAATATGAAAGACATCACCTTATGGAACATCATGTTGAAAGGTGACACAAAGCCATTAGAGGTATTGTATAAGAGACATTACGAGCTTCTATTGAATTTTGGACTCAAATATGTTTCAGATGAAGAATTTGTTAAAGATTGCATTCAGGATCTTTTCGTGAAACTTTGCAGCAGCACCCGTTTGTCTCCCACCGATTATGTGCGTTCCTATCTGCTGACTTCTTTGAAAAACCTTATATTCGATAAACTTTCATCTTTAAAATCCACCGAAGATATCAATGCGCTTCCCTTCGACTTAACGATAGAAGACACCTCACTGGAAGTCTTATTTAAGGATAATGATGAGGATATACAAATGATTAAAAATCTGCAAGAGGCTTATAAACAACTGTCCGAGAATCAACGGATGGCGATTTATCTTCGTTACATTAAAGGCTTATCCTATAGAGAAGTTGCAGCTGTCCTGGAGATTAATCCTCAATCTGCCATGAATTTAGTATCCCGCACACTGACGAGCCTTCGCTCTAAAATGACCTTGAAAGAATATCTCTTTTTCCTTCCTTTTTTTCTTTCTTAAATGCTACTATTTCCTTTGTCCGGTTCACCCAATTTGCTGAAGAAATCTTTTTCTGCAAAATAATGAAAGAAAAGTGAGTAGACTTTTTCTTTTCTCCCGTTTTAAATATAAAAGCAAAAAATGGAAGGCAAGAAAGCAAATATACATCAGGTGATACGCAAAGTAATTCTACATGTTCGGAAACAGGAGAGAAATGTCTCAACGACCGAACTGGATGAATCATGGAGACTTATCGAAAAACAAATCCATGCAACCAAAAAGAAAAAGTTGCATCAACGATTACTTTATGCGGCAACTTATTCATCAGTTGCCGCAATCCTGCTATGTATGTTTTGGCTGGGTAAACAGTTCATCTCTTATTACCATGCAGATGACAGCGCATTAGTCGATTTCGCATTGAAAATGCAGGCAGCCCCATTACAAGAAGATATTCTATTGTTGATACCGGGAGAAAAGAATATAGAAGTGAGTGATACCGATGCAAATATCATTTATTCGCAGAATGGTTTAGTGGTGGTCAACTCTGATACAGTCAATCAGATTCAGCCACAAAAGAAGAAGCCCGAATTCAACCAGCTGATAACCCCTAAAGGGAAAAGAACTCAATTGACTTTACCAGACGGAACTCATCTATGGGTGAATTCAGGAACACGGGTGATTTATCCAACTCATTTTGAAAGAGACCAGCGTGAAATTTATGTTGAAGGAGAAGTGTTCCTCGATGTACGCCGCAATGAAAAAGCCCCCTTCATAGTAAGAACTAAAGATTTTCAAGTACAGGTATTAGGTACTTCATTCAATATATCGGCATATTCATCGGAGAAAACGTCTTCCGTGGTGTTGGTGGAAGGAAGTGTGAATATAAAAAGCCACAATCAGCAACAGGTCAAACTCGCTCCGGGACAGCTGGTTAACATTCATAGCGACCAACTGGACACTCCTCAAAATGTAGATGTTGAGCCTTATATCTGTTGGATAAAGAATATCCTAATGTACACAGACGATTCTTTGGATAAGGTCTTTAGAAAATTAAATCTATACTATGGCAAAGAATTCGTATTGGATACGGAGGTGGAGAGAATGCAGGTTTCCGGAAAGCTGGATTTAAAAGATAAACTTGAAGACGTCTTACATACTATATCTTATTCTGCACCCATAGAATATAAAGAAGTGGGTGATAAAATATATGTGAGGAAGAAATAAGTATAGATCATTTATTGTTAAACCTTTATACGTAATATTATGAGAAACAAAAGTCCTTAAAAAGAAGGCTGAATGATAATTGCAGTATCATCCAGCCGAAAAATCAAACAACATTTAATTGTTTAATTTCTTAAAAACGTTGTAAATATATGAAAAATACCAGTAGCACATTTCTTACAAGGGTGAGAATGGCTCGCATATTATTTCTTTTTAGTGTTTGTTTTCTTTCTTTACACTCTTATGCGGCGAACATAGGAGCGTATGCTCAACAGAAAAACTTAACAATTGAAATGCGGAACAAAACAGTTAAGGAAGTACTTGATTATATAGAAAAAAACAGTGAATTTATCTTTTTCTATTATAGCAAAGCGATTGATACGAAACGTATAGTCAGTTTGTCTGTAAAGGACCAACCGATAACCGTTATTCTCGATCAGTTATTTAAGAATACAGATGTCCTGTATGAAATTAAAGACCGGCAGATTTCTCTGAAAAGAGAAGAGTTGCCTACAGAGCAACGTCCGCAGGATTCGAAACAACAAAAGCGCAAATTGGTAGGAACCGTTACGGATGCTTCTTCCAGCGATCCTTTGGTGGGGGTCAGTATTTCTGTAAAAAACTCCCCGGGAACAGGAACAATTACAGATTTAGATGGTAAGTTTTCAATAGAGGTTTCAAATAATACAGAGTTAACATTTTCTTATATCGGATACAAACAGCAGGTATTGAGTGTAGGCGATTTGGGAGTTTTGAAAGTGAAAATGCAATCGGACAACGAGGTGCTGGATGAAGTGGTGGTGGTAGGAGCCGGCACACAGAAAAAAGTATCCGTAACCGGTGCTATTTCCACTGTAAAAGGTGTAGAATTGCGTGCACCGAGTTCTTCACTGACCAATAATCTTACAGGAAAGCTGGCAGGTGTGGTATCGATGACAACCAGTGGAGAACCGGGTTCCGTATCCGATTTCTATATCAGGGGAATCGGAACATTCGGGGGACGTGCAACACCTTTAATTCTGATGGACGATATCGAAATTTCGAGTGGCGACCTTAATAATATCCCTACCGAATCGATCGCCAGCTTTTCAATCTTGAAGGATGCATCGGCAACTGCTATTTATGGCGCTCGCGGTGCTAATGGAGTGCTGCTTATCAAAACGAAAGACGGTATGGAAAACACGCGGGCACAGATAAATATCACGTTCGAAAATTCATTTCTAAGACCGGCAAACACGCTGAAGTTCGTCGATGGCCCTACGTTTATGAATATGTACAATGAAGCCTTGGTGACTCGTACTCCAAGCGCAACACCCAAATATTCGGATGACGTCATAGAATATACAAGGAGCGGAATCAATCCGTATGTTTATCCGAACGTGGATTGGTATGACCTGCTTTTCAAAAATTCTACCATGAACCAACGGGCAAACATTAATGTACAGGGAGGTAGTTCGAAGGTTACCTATTACATGAGTTTGCAAGCAAATCATGATAGCGGTATGCTCAACTCCCCCAAGCGTTACTCTTTTGACACGAACATCAACAGATGGGAGTACATTTTCCAAAGTAACATATCCTATAAGATGACTCCGACAACCACTGTCGAGCTACGCATGAACGACCAGATAGGATATGCCAAAGGACCGTCTTTTTCAACTTCCGACCTGTTCTATCTTACCTACAATACCAATCCGGTGGCATTTCCGGCATCTTTTCCGGCAGAAGAAGGTGACAAGCATATACGTTTCGGAGGGGCAATGCTTAGTGGAAATTCGATGTATAACAACCCTTATGCATATATGATAAATAATTTCAGAGGATCCAATCATAATACCATCAACACCTCTGTTCGTATTAATCAGAACTTTGATTTTGTGACAAAGGGACTTTCCGCCTCTATTCTGGTTAACTGGAAAAACTATTCAAACTCATCTTATACCAAATCACTTGCCCCCTATTACTATCGCGTACAGGATGGCAGTTGGAATGTCGATTCGCCCGACCTTTATGCATTGGAGCAACTGACTTCGGGATCTGAATATATATCCCAGTCGGATATAGAGCGCTACCAGGACAATACCTTTTATATGGACGGACGCATCAATTACAGCAGGCAGTTCGGCCGACATGCCGTATCGGGAATGTTGATGTATATGATGCGTGAATACAGATCCAGCGTATTACCCAACCGCAACCAAGGATTATCTGCCCGTATCACCTACGATTACAACCAGAAATATCTGGCCGAAATAAATTGCGGTTATAACGGAACGGAACGTCTGGTAGAAGGAGAACGGTTCGAGTTATTTCCCGCCATATCTTTAGGCTGGGTTATCAGTAACGAGGATTTCTGGACTCCACTGCGTTCAATTGTATCTTTCCTCAAGCTCCGGGGATCTTATGGACTGGTAGGCAGCGATGATACGGGAAAAAGTGCGGGAGCTGCCCACTTTCTCTATATAAATGATATAAAGCTCGACGATTTGGGTTATGGAACCGGACCTGATGGAAGTGTTGTCGCCAAAGGACCCAGCGTTTCATATTATGCTGTCAGAAATGCACATTGGGAAAGAGTGAAAAAGTTCGATATCGGTATAGACATGAATCTATTCAACCAGCTCAATATTGTTTTCGACTATTTTCATGACAAACGAGATCGCATCCTTCTCAAACGAGGTTCTTTTCCTAGACTATTAGGATACGCTAATGCTGTGCCATGGAGTAACATTGGTAAAGTAGACAATCGAGGTATCGAGCTGGCTGTCAATTGGCGAAAGAAAATCACCAATGATTTAAATATGGACCTGCGTTTCAATTTGACATATAATAAGAATAAATACATCTACAAAGATGAACCGGATTACCCTTACGTGTGGCAGTCGGAAACTGGTAAACCCTTGAGTAACACGATAGGATACATTGCCGAAGGGTTATTCAAAGACCAGGCGGATATAGAAATGAGCCCTTCGCAGGATGAATTGGGAAGTACGGTAATGCCAGGTGATATCAAATATCGCGATGTAAACGGTGATGGCAAAATAAATTCAAAAGATCAGGTTATGATTTCGCAATATGGCAATGTGCCGCGCATTCAGTATGGAATTGGGCTAGACATGACATATAAATCTTTCGATTTCGGAATGTTTTTCAATGGTTCTGCCCAACGGACAATCATGGTATCAGGCATTATGCCATTTCGCGGTGATGCTTCAACCGGTGATCGAAACGTGATGCAGTTTATCGCCAACGACTACTGGAGCGAAGCTAATCCGAATCCGGATGCGAAATTTCCACGATTAGGTATTACTGACAGTCAAGTGGCAAACAACTCTGTCAACAGCACCTACTGGATGCACAACGGACGTTTTATCCGCTTTAAAACCCTTGAACTCGGATATAGTTTTCCGTACTGCCGTGTTTATATCAATGGGGATAATCTGGCTGTGTGGAGTCCTTTTAAAGAGTGGGATCCGGAATTGTCATGGAATGCGTATCCTCTTCAACGGACTATCAATATTGGAGTGCAGCTAAAATTCTAAGTTCTATATAACCAAAATATAAAATATGAAAACCATTAAGATCATATCACGATTCATACTAAGTGTGACTGCCGCATGTTGCATGGCTTCTTGCAACTATCTGGACGTTGTCCCGGATGAAACAGCCGACTTGCCCGACGCAATGAAAGACAGAGCTTCCACATTGGGTTTCCTTCATTCATGTTATACTTATTTCGAGTGGTTTTACACAGTTGAAAACTCATTCATCAACTCGACCGATGAATATGCCCGCCCCTTACTATGGGCTGACGACGGACAGAAAGCGGCATGGAACCAGCTTTCTCCTTCCAGTCAAACCGCCCCGTGGAATAGTTGTTACGATGGAATAGGACGATGCCATCTATTCATGGATCAGCTTGACAAGAGCAATCCGACGGGAGTAACCGAGAGCGATAAAAGACGCTGGAAAGCCGAAGCTTTGTTCTGTCGGGCACTCTATCATTTTATGTTACTAGAGTCATACGGACCTATACCATTAGTGACTGAACATTACAATCAAAACCTTGACAAAAAGGATTTTCCGGGCAGATCGCATTTCGATGTATGTGTAGACTCCATAGCTGAATGGTTTGACCGGGCTGCCTTCGAATTGCCGCCAACAGTACAGAACAGCGAACTGGGACGTGCTACTTCAACAGCTTGCAAAGCCTTAAAAGCGCGATTGTTGGTTTATGCCGCCTCCCCCCTGTGGAATGGCTCATTCCCTTATTCAAACTGGAAGAACACTAACTTTGAAACTCCGGGATATGGAAAGGAGTTAGTCAGCAGAACATACGATGAAAACAAATGGGAACGCGCCCTGACAGCTTGCAACGAGGCTCTTGATTGGGCACTGACTCAAGGTAACCGCAAACTGTTCGACCTTGCCACTTCCACCAGTATCAGAATAAACCAAGGAGTTCCATTGCCTAATATAGAGGGGGTTGATGACCAGTTTAAAGAGTCGGTAATGCTCATGCGTTACCTCAATACGACACGTGAGACTGATGGCAATAAAGAAGTAATCTTTGCCATCGGAAGCGGTGACAACTATGGCATCTATTCACAAATACCTCATGGCGTCACCACTTACAACGGCTCTCCTGTAGGAGGATGGGGAGGTATTGCTGTTTTCTTGAACTCTGTTGAAAGATTTTATACAAAGAATGGAAAATTGCCCCAATACGATCATACTTTTCCCGATAAATCGGACTGGTTTGAATCGGCAGGTCTGTCTAATCCGGATATCATAAAACTGAATGTCAATCGTGAACCGCGTTTCTATGCATGGGTTTGTTACGATGGAGGTGAATATAGTTCGTTCATAGCCGATGGCTCACCACTGATACTTGAAGCGCGTAACTCGCAAAAACATGGGTACAACCCTGACAGATATAATAGAGATAATAATGCAACCGGATATTTCTCCAAAAAGAGAATACAACCAAACTTCCAATGGCGCTCTCAAGATAATGGCAATAATTATGCTCATACTCCACTGGCAGTCATACGTTTGGCGGAATTATACCTCAATCTGGCGGAATGTCATGCTGCATTGAACAGCAAACAAGATGTCTTGGACAACCTGAACATTGTTCGTAATCGTGCAGGTATTCCCGATTTAGAATTATCTGACATAAACTCTGATATGAGTTTAATGGATTGGGTGCGCAGTGAACGTTATGCTGAATTATGGTTTGAAGGACACCGCTATTTTGATGCCCGGCGTTGGACAATTGCTCCGGAGGTATTCAAAGCCGGTGTCCGTGAAGGTCTTAATGCCATCGCAAAAAAAGATCCATCGTTCCGTGAGTTTAACCAAAGAGTAAAGGTGGACCAACCTTTTATGTGGAACAACAAAATGTATCTTCTTCCGATCAATGACTCGGAGATATACAGCAATCCCCAACTAGTACAATCGCCCGAATATTAATTTAGAATTACCAGAATTATGAAAACGATATTATTGAAATTAATTTTAATACTTGGTGTATGTCAGATTGTATATTCATGTAGCAACGAATATTCGAATGATAAGTTATTCCCTGAAGAATATCACAAAATATTGTATTTCAAGAACGAGGGCAAGCATATATTTAGTTGGCAGGCTTCTGAAAATACGGTCGAAGAGCCTCTTCTGGTTATTAAGGCAGGAAGTGACCCGTCTTTGACTGCAACGGTTAACGTGCGTGCATTGACACAACAGGAAATCGATGAAAATTATAGCCAGCCCGAAAATCAAAGTTACAAGACAATAACGCCTGATGCATATTCATTTAAAGACGGAGTTCACGAACTAACGTTTGCAACTAACGAGACGTCGAAATATCTTTATCTGAATTTTGATGTAGCTAAAATATATCAGTTAATCAAATCGGCACCTGGATCTAAACTTGTTTTGGCACTCCAGTTGGAAAGTACAGAAGAGGGTATTGTGAATGTTGAAATGAACCGGGTCTTATATGTTTTTGATATAAACGGGCAGCAAGTGGAATGGGGAAAAAAGGATATACAGATTGAAAGTGCGACATATAGTTCAATGAGTGTAAAACTCAAAGCCGAAATTGCAGATAATATATCCAATTTCTCTTGCGGACTCGATTTCTCACAAAACGCGCAACTGGTGTCTGCATATAATGATTTTCATTCAACCAATTATGAAGCGCTTCCCGCAGGAGCCTACCATGTGAATGATTTTTCTTTTGCAAATGGCAATGATGATGCTACAACGACATTGACAGTAGCAAGTTCAACATTGCAAAAAGATAAGCACTATCTTCTTCCGTTGAAGTTTGCAGCCCCCTCGTCCCCACAAATAGAGGTATCGGACGAGATTTATTACCTGACTGTTGTGGTACCTGCTGATCCACAAGTCATTCCCGACAACAGAGAATGGAAAATATTGCTATGCAACAGCGACCAGAAGATGGAGAATCCCTCATCAACGGATGGGGATAATATCGGAGCCGGAGCCATCATAGATGGAATTTTCGACAATCACTGGCATTCGAGTTATTGGGGAAAAGATGTCAATGGATTCAATAATAAAGATGACTACCACTATGGCTTCACAGATTATCATTGTTTTGATGGAATGAGAACACCTATCACAATTGTCATAGATATGAAGAATTCAATAGAAGTAAGCGATATCGGACTGACTCAACGAAGAGATAACGCGAACATTAAGAAGATAGATTTCTATGTTTCGGACGATCCTCTATTTTTATTCAAAACGATTGCCGATGGAGGAACATCTGCTGATTACTCGGCTGTGGCACTAAATAACTGGACGCTTCTCTTTTCTAAAGAGAACGCTCCACGACAGAATGAAACCATCTGGTTCGGTGACAGTGAGACGATAACGCCACAAAAGGGACGATTCCTGAAAATTGTAATTTCCAGTGCATACAACGCTCCCTATGGCCTCAACGGTGTGGATTACATCGTTGTCGGTATGGCCGAATTGCAAGTAAAACAACTTTCTACAATGATTGGAAAAATAATTCAATAAGATGAAACACAGATTTAAATTTTTAACACTTTTGCTGGTATTGCTTACAATACCAGCAGGTATCTTTGCCAGAGAAAGCAAATTTACGAAGCGAGGCAGCGGACCATTGTTTTGGAATATGTACCAATACAATTTCCGGTATGGAACATCAATGCCTGAAGATGTTTGGAAAAAGAATATCGACTGGCTTGCTGAGGAGTTTTTACCTTATGGATATGATATGGCAGCTACTGACGGTTGGTTATTTAACCTCAATTCTATAGATCAATATGGTTATCTGACCAAATATGACAGTTCGTGGACATACGGACTGAAGTATTGGGGCGATTATCTCAAAAGTAAAGGCATGAGATTCGGATTCTATTTCAACCCATTATGGGTACCTAAAGCTGCCTATGTGCAGAATAATAATATCAAAGGAACTTCCATTCCGATAACTGATGTGGTGGGCACTACAAAGTTTGAAGATCATCTGTACTGGATAGATACTGACAAACCAGGAGCGGAACAGTGGGTGAAAGGCTGTATCAGAACAATGATAGATCAGGGAATAGAGTTGCTGAAGATAGACTTTCTTGGTTACTATGAACGGGATTACGGAACCAATAGATACATCAAGGCATTGAAATGGATGGCTGAAGAAGCCGGAGATGAAATGTTGCTTAGTTACTCTGTTCCTAATTGTCGCAACGATGCCCGCAACGAGATTATTTATGCGGATATGATTCGCATAAGTACTGACTGTGACGGTGGCGGATGGTGGTTTATCAGCGACAAAGAGCGCGGACAGGTTAACGAAAGCGGACAAGGTGATAAATACCGGAGTGCTTTTGATGGATTAATCGGATGGGCTGATATTATCGGGGTGAAAGGACAAACTATAATGGATCCCGATTTTGTTCAACTCAACACATTGGCAAGCGATGCCGAAAGAGAGTTTCATATCTCAATGTTACTGGTTAGCGGTTCTCCAATTGGTATCACCGATCAGTATAATACGATTGGTGATTGCGCCAAATTCTACAAAAACACAGAGATGCTGGAATTAAATAAAGTCGGTTTTGTAGGTAAGCCACTTAGTACCAGTATATGGGATAAACAAAACAGTTCGAGATGGATAGGACAACTTCCTGATGGAGATTGGATTGTCGGACTGTTTAATAGAGAAGCAACAGCACTTGAATATGGTATTGATTTTGAAAAAGAATTGGGAATTAAAGGTGGAAAGGTGAAGAATGTACGTGATTTGTGGCTGCATCAGGATTTAGGTGCAATGTCGGGTCGGTACTCTGTGAGACTTGAACCACATTCATGTAAGGTTTTACGTATCAAAACCAATTCAAAGAGATACAAAGCGGCTGTTGCCTCACTTAGAAATGGTGCAGTTATAAATAGATAATGATTATGAAAAGATACCCTCAATATTTATGGTTTGTAGTTCTCGCCCTATTACTGGTTTGCACAGGTTGTAGCAATGAGGGTGAGACAGAAGACGATAACAATCAGAATGTTAAAGTCGAAGGCTTTTATGTCAAAGGGCTTGAAAACGTAAATGCACGTGTTGAGTTTGATGTAGAAGTTGATGCCGCCGGTACATATACATTGCATGTCATGGGCTACAACTACTCCAAAGGGACAGCTACGTGTAGCTTATATGTCAACGGTCAAAAACAATCTCAACTTGGATTTCAGGAACAATCCAACTGGAGCGAAAAAATGGTTCAGGTATCGTTGGCAGCCGGCATAAATCAAATAGCCTTTCAACGGGACGCTGGTGATAACGGACAGTTTTATCTCGATTATATAGAAATAGACTAATAGTATGTTTACCCAAAAGATGAAAATCGTTTTATTGCTTTTTGTATTGTTCTGCCTTGCAGATTATGCTAATGCTACACCTCGTTGGCGTATCCTGGATAGTGGGGCGATAGAATGGCAGATAGACAGTCGGCTCCCCCATTATGACCATATTGAAATGAGCGGTTTAAAGGTTTCAGCAGTATTACGTTATGGCGTAAACGGCGATGGGCAATTTGTGATGGAACGTTCAATGATATGGCCTATGTTGCGGACGATACCCAACAATACACATGCAAGCCTGATGCAACGATTTGCAATTGATTACGCTTCTTTGTTGTTGGTTAATGGTATGGCTCTCAACAATGAAAAAGTGAAATCGATATGTATCGACGGACGACTCACGGTAGTAAGCCTTTTCACTATTGGATACCAGAATACAGGTACGGCACGCAATAGAGAGCCAGTACCTGTAGTCGAACTTACGAGATCATTCTTTCCTTCAACAGACAAACCGATGCTTTGTGAACGTTATACGGTCAAGAATATCTCATCGAAACCGATTTCTGTTATTGTACCTTTTCAAAAAGCCGTTTACAAAACCGATCCTGCAAAAGGAGTGGATGGATCATACACTATAGTTACGTCTATACAAAATAAGGAAGACTGTTTATACACTATTGCTCCTAAAGAATCATTGACTTTCGACGCTTCTGTTCAGGCTTATAAAAAAGGAGAGAAAGAATTGATAGTCGATATAGCAGACGAGGAACATAAACGAATGGCCTTTGTCGACAAGATATGGAACAATCTTAGCTTTGTCTCCCCTGATCCGGTAGTAAATACAGCATTTGCTTTTGCTAAAGTAAGAGCAGCAGAGAGTATCTTTGCTACCGGAGGAGGATTCATGCACAGTCCTGGAGGAGAATCATATTATGCAGCTGTTTGGGCGAATGACCAAGCGGAGTATGCCAATCCTTTCTTTCCCTTTTTGGGTTATGATATCGGAAACGCGTCCGCATTAAACTCATTCAGGCTTTTTGCCCGCTTCATGAATTCTGATTACAAACCCATACCCAGCTCTATCATTGCCGAGGGGAAGGATACCTGGAACGGGGCTGGCGATCGTGGCGATGCAGCGATGATAGCTTATGGGGCCGCCCGTTATGCACTAGCCAAAGCAGATAAAAAGGAAGCACAAGAGTTATGGCCCTTGATTGAGTGGTGTCTGGAATACTGCAAAAGAAAAATAAATGCTTCCGGAATTGTGACTTCAGATGCTGATGAGCTTGAAGGACGCTTTCCAGCAGGTAACGCAAACCTTTGTACATCAAGTTTGTATTATGACGCTCTGGTATCGGCAAGCTATCTTGCCAAAGAACTTGGCAAGCAGTCTTCTGTTTCAAAAGAATATGCCCGGCAGGCGAAAGTATTAAAAAATAATATAAACAATTATTTTGGTAGCCGTATAGAAGGGTTCGACAGTTACCGCTATTATGAAGGCAATGATATTTTACGTTCATGGATAGCTATCCCTCTGACAGTCGGGATCTTTGAAAAGAAGACAGGAACCGTCGAAGCATTATTCTCTCCCCGTTTGTGGAGCAAAGACGGCTTATTGACACAAGCCGGAACAGATACTTTCTGGGACAGATCTACTCTTTACGCTCTACGAGGAGTGTATAGCGCAGGAGCAAGGGAGAGGGCAATGGAACACATGGCATATTACTCACAGCAACGCCTGCTTGGGGAACATGTTCCATATCCTATCGAGGCCTGGCCCGAAGGAAACCAACGGCATTTGTCAGCCGAAAGTGCTTTGTATTGCCGTATAGTAACCGAAGGTATTTTTGGTATTCGTCCGACAGGATTTAATTCATTCTCACTCTGTCCACAACTACCTGATAAATGGAATTCGATGAGATTGAATAATGTTTCGGCATTTGCATTTTCGCCGTTTGATATAATCGTTGAACGACAAGGAAATAAAATAAAGACCTATGTGCTACGTAATGGAAAGCCCGTGAAAACATATCACACAGAGAATGGGAAAGATATAAATATTACCTTCTAAAATGGCTTTTATTTAGATATGGACTATGCGGATTCCTACTCCTGATTTTAACTAAATCCGTATTCATCCGTGTAATCCATATCTAATCAATATCATTGTTGGTTTTCTTCTCGGTCTATCCGAATAAACTTCAGAAGTCGTTCTACCGCTTCTTCTTCAGGAATATTTTTCTCCACACACACCTTGCCTTTATAGAGACTGATTTTCCCCCGTCCTGCTCCTACATAGCCGTAGTCTGCATCTGCCATCTCACCGGGACCATTCACGATACACCCCATGATGCCGATCTTCAGCCCTTTCAAATGTGAAGTGGCTACCTTAATACGGGCAATAGTCTTTTCCAAGTCGTAAAGTGTACGGCCGCAACCGGGACAAGATATATATTCTGTTTTGGAGGTACGGGTACGTCCGGCCTGCAAGATTCCGAAAGCAGTAGCATCAACGACGGCATGGCTCAAGTTACCCTGATTGAACAGGAAGATGCCATCACAAAGACCGTCAAAAATCAAGGCTCCCATATCGACTGCGGACTTTATCTGCAAATTCTCCGCATCATCTTCCGAATAATGCTGGAAGAAGACAACCGGATTTTGCAAACCTTCCGTCATTAGTTGATGTACCAGTGCACGGTGCTCACCCAAACGGTTCGGATGATTGCTTTGGGAAACAATCACTACTTCCGGATGATGTTTCAGGCAGGCTATCACTTCGTCCGTTTGTGCCATGTAGGGCATAAACAGGAATTTAACCTCTGCATTGCATTCTCCCATTAACGGCAGCTGTGCATGATTGAATGCAGGCCAGGTTCCGTCTTCTCCCTGCCATACATCCGCATCAAGAATATATTCTACTCCGTCTTCCCGTTGATCGGGCAAGGTTCTTCCGGCATAAATATAGTCCGGTGTGAATTGCAGGTTTACCTCTGTCTTCCCATCCATACGGTCGGCAATAACCACAGGTACATGTTCACCTCCGATATTACGGACGGCTTTTGTCTTGCGACGTTCGGGAGACAGATAATTGAATTCCGGTGCCTCCAATCCCGGGATATAAGGATGATCCTGCCTCAACAGAACATAATCCACCAGTTTACGGGCCACCGGGATTTCAGCTTCAGGAGCTTCGCTCAAAGAGACCCGAATGGTATCTCCCAATCCGTCACTCAACAGCGCACCGATGCCAAGGGCGGACTTGATACGTCCGTCTTCTCCATCTCCGGCTTCTGTCACCCCAAGGTGGAGCGGGAAAGTCATCCCCTCTTTTTCCATGACGTCCACCAACAGACGAACAGTCTTCACCATTACCACTGTATTGGAGGCTTTGATGGAAATCACTACATCTGTGAAGTCCTCCGCTACACAGATACGAAGGAATTCCATACAGGATTCCACCATTCCTTCGGGAGTATCGCCATAACGGGACATGATACGATCGGACAGAGAGCCATGATTTACTCCGATCCGGATAGCCGTGTGATTCTCTTTACAGATATTCAGGAACGGGACAAACCGGTCATGGATTTTCTGTATTTCCTGCGCATACTCCTCGTCTGTATATTCCAGTTTCTTAAAAGTACGCGCAGCATCTACATAGTTTCCCGGATTGATGCGTACCTTTTCCGCATATTGAGCAGCTACATCCG
>ERZ832522.3750-NODE-3750-length-16166-cov-3.994662_pt1 | contig 16166 bp, 12 predicted proteins | sample MGYA00519951_ERZ832522 | MGnify/ENA primary metagenome ERZ832522 (study PRJEB31850, sample SAMEA3708728) | human gut metagenome | biome: human gut; feature: human-associated habitat; material: faeces | place: China | collected 2014 ... | reverse complement strand
TTCCGATCTGATGTATCAGAATTGGACTTGAAGTATTCTTGAACATCAGCCATAAGGTTATAATCAATGTCAGAAGAGAAATAAACCTTTATCGGCAATCCCTTATGTTGCCTTATCCTTAATCTGCATATAGTCTGGATAATAAGAGACTTCATATAATCCCTGAACTTGGCCTTACAACCGAACATTCTGTTTATATCACCTATTATATCTTCTGGAATACGCCACTCTCCAAGAAATATGAGGTTCTGATAATCACGGTATTCATTGCATCCTCTGTCCTGACCACTTCCTCGATATATTACTGAGAAATCATCCTTACTGCAACCACGCTTTACCAGACAATCCTCGAGTATATTAGGGAAATTATAAGAAGTCTTTGTAATATCTCCTGTCTCAAAAGAATCAGCAGTTCCATTATTCCTGTTACCGGAAAACTTATCTACCGTCTTCCATGTTACTATTAGAGTCTTACCGCTTCCTATAATTTTTGTCATCATGTCAAGAACTGTCCCAGCCACATCATTAAACTGTCCCATGTCCCAAGTCTCATTATTCTTCCTCTTAAATGGCATGTCGAACAGGGAAAAACTGATGTCGCTGTTATATCTTGACCCCGATATTGGAATAAGCCTTGGGTCGGAATCCTTAAAAAGAGAATCGGCTGTTCCATCAAATAGGATAGTACAGGTCTGGCCAGCAAAATCCTTAACCTTTCCAAGTATTCCAGTGTCCAATCCATTGCTCAGGACATGTTTCATTATATACTCTGTCTTATATTCATTCAAACCGTTTCTGCCACTGAATAATCTGAAGCTACTTGAACTATATGCAGCTTTCATCGAATCCAGGTCATGATAACAGTGTTTGTAAAATCCACCCCCTATATCTTTCCCTAATTTCCCGAAATGTGTCTTATTCCTGTCGACATAGCTCAGAATATCCTTCATTTCTTTTGGTATATCGAATGGTTTAGGGTAGAAGTTTATCATTTCGTCTATCATAACCAATCCCCTTGTCCCAGTCCCACCAAATTTCAGGAACAGGTCATAAGGCTCGATAATAAGACGGACAGAAGTGATGATAAGTATTTCAAAGCCTGATATGGATTCTGGTTTTTTCTTATATTCCTCCATTTCTGTAATCCTGTTTTTCCCAGAATGAATCACCTTTATACCGGGAGATTCAAAATCTGATAATATGTTCTTCCATACCTCAATCTTACCATAAAGTTCTTCAGCGTCATTTATTGTCGGAACCACAATCAAGATACCGTTCTTCCATTTTTCTTTTACAATCTCCAGTATCATGGTCGTTTTTCCGGATCCACATCCAGAACTTATTATATGAAGTCCTGTCCCGGTTGGACATGGGACAGAGCAGTTTATGAAGTTCAAAACTCCATCTGAAAAATTAATTGTCATATGCATGTTTTGTTATATATCGATGTACAGTGCTTTTGCTGGTGCCTGTTATATTGGCAATTTCCCTTATTGATTTACCATGATTCGACAGCAGCATAATCTCTCCTCCAAGTTCCTCATCAATTTTGCTTTTCTTTGCATTCTTTTTGAGGTGTTCTTCTTCATCAGTCCATTCTCCAAACACAAAATGAGGATAAGGTGTGGACTCAAGATATATCTCCGCTACTTCTTCATATTTCATAGCCTGTCTCGCCTTTATGTGTTTAATATACCTTACGTCTTCGCCTTTAACAGATGCCCCCAATGCAAAAGCCGAGTCGCAGAAATTGATAATTGCCTTTGAACCGAGTAAGTCATTCTGCGTTATAGGCTTTGTCTGGTTACGTTTGACAGTGTGCCCCAACAGTAGTATTGAAGTGTTCCCATTCAGAGTAATTATTCTTTTTAGCTTATAAACGAATTCCCTTATTTTTTTGAATCCACCTGCTGCCATACCTTCAATTGCTGATAAATTATCCACAACGATTATGTTATGAGAATCATCACGTATCATGGTTTTTATATTTCCTGCAACGTCTTCTGCATCAAAAGAAAAATTAGCGTCAAAGTAATCCATAGTGATTCTTGAGAAGTTCACATCTGGCATATTTCTATATTTAACCATATATTGCTTGTCTGATGTCTCAAAATCGTAGTAGATAACATTGAGTGGTTCTTTTACAGTACAGGATTCAGAATTTTCTCCAAAGAAATCCCATCCCTTCTGTAGTATTCCCAATACAATATCATTAGCTAACGTTGATTTTCCGATGTTGGAATCAGAAAACAGGACGCAAATATCACCCATGAACCAGAGTTTGCCGAATATCTTCTCGACGGTTCCTATGGATTGGATTTGCTGTTTTAAGTTTTGGGTTGTATTTCTTATGAAATTCATATTATAATGATTTTTTATGACCTTAGAATGACTTTCATCACTCTAAGGTCTGGTTTATATTATCTGCATCTTCCATGAAAGAGAGGCACAATCTCAACGAAAACATTCTCATCGTTAAGCATCACTTCATTATTCATGGCGAAATACAGGTTAATATCTCTCTCCGAAATAACAAACTTCTTATCAATGTCAGGGTCAAGTAGTGTGACGATTTCACCATTATCATCAACTACAGGTCCTTTTCCACAGTGTAGATAGGATCTTGCAGGATGAACGTGAAGGGTTACTGGCTCATGACAGACTTTTATCTGACACTGTAGTTTGGCAATGGCAGCAGCATCGATTTTAGGATGCTGAGGAAGGCAAGGGATCATGCCCATACCTTCCGTGTTTACATTATTGGTTTTCACAGTTTCTTATATTCTTTTTCCAAGATTTCTCTTATTTTCTGTTCTCTTGTTTTATTGACGGTTTTTTTTGCAGTGAGTATATCGCTCATTATAGCAGGAGGCATGGAGTTATACAACTTAACAAGTTTTTCAGAGACTTCCTTTTTGTCCTTACTTTTATTGAACATATCAGCGTTAAATGACCACAAAGAGCCATTCTTCAAAATGGGTTTTACTTCTCCAGTTTCGCAACCAAAGAATTTGAGAACGCCCTCATAAACAGGGGTAGTATACTCAAGGATGCTTTCGTCTGTAATATAGTTCGGTGCACTGCCTTTAAAAATAGAGTTAATATCTCTCTTCATAATCTCCCTGTTTACTGTCGCAAGACCAGCAGCTTTGGCCGTGATTTTTCTTTTCAACTTATCTTGGTAACTTTTGAGGACTTTATTCTCGCCAGTCGCAAGCAAATCCCTAACATAATCCTTGGTTTTGGTAGGTACGTTACAAATATTGATATTGCGATACGAATCCCTGAATAGCTGTGGGTCATCGAATCTTTTGTAAAGATAGCGATAGTCGAAAGCTGTGTAGTCAGAATCGTTTTTTGCCTTCTCTAACGCAAGCAGGAATGCATGAAGCCTCGTATTCCCTTCCATGGCAGTGAATCGTGGCTTATGTTCTTCAGGCGTTCCTATTACAGATTTCAAAGTATACCCGGCTTCTTGGACAATCTTAGAATCGACAAGAACGGCTGGTACCTGCATTCCATATTTTTCACACGACTTTAGTTTATCAGCTATCTGTTTGTCTTCCTTCCTGTTTGACTCGATAACATCAATGACGATTTTTTCAATGTAATCTGATAATGAATATACTTGCCCCTCGGTAAAAATGTTCAGGGCTACATTCTCTTGTTCTGCATTTTTCTTAATGTTATTATCCATCTTAATTCCATTTTGGTTTAATACTGCAAGCTCTTCAGCTTGATTAATATTCTCGAATCCAGGAGCGTTTAAGGCCGCTTCCTGAGTTGCCTGGTTTTCTTGTTCCATTCTTTAATTTTTAGGATTGTTTGTTACTAATTTTCTACTCTCACTTGCCGCTTCGTAAGCGGTCGCCAGCTCTGCCTTGGCAGTCACAGTTTTTTTAGAAACTTTCCTCATTAAACTCCTCCTTTCTTATTTTTATTGCTTTCGCGTAATTTTTCAATAACACCACCAACATCAAAGGAGATGTACCGACCTCGCTTGAATGTAACATCATCCAAAAATCCCTCTGCTCTCCACCTTGAAACTGTACTAACTGATACTTTTAATATCCGTGCAAGTTCCTTGATTCCAAAGGCCATACGAGGCATGTCCAAATCGTTACTAGATTTAACTTCACCCATATCTACATGAGTCTGTTTTACGTTCATAAGAAGCTGTTCTAACTCCTTACCTGTCATGACTATTATCTTATCAGCTAATAGCCCTTCTGATTCTGTTATTTTTGTTATCATAAATCAAAAATTTATTGATTATGATGCAAAGTTAGCCTTCATTTACAGCTATATACATTCAGATTAAACGCAGGAATAGATGCAGACAACACTAAATAAAAAACTCCCTGTAAAACAAGTACTTATGTCCTACAGGGAGTTGAAAATAAGAATGAAATAGGAATGGAACAGGAATGGGAATTATTTGATAGGTCTGATTCTTTTTAATTCTTCATCTGATAAAATAGATGTTGGTATCGAGTTTGACTCGTCTTGTAATATCTTCCATGCTTTATCTTTAGATTTACTTTCATTATATGGTTTATAACACGGAATTTTTATATTGAAAATCTTTTCAATACTAGAAACAAAGTCTCTATCAAATTTTATTCTGCCCCAGTTAAAATATTGGGATTTGAAAAGGATATAGGCAAAACCATGTAAAGAATAACTATCATTAATGCTATCTGAATATTTCACAACTTCATGAAGATAATGTTTCCTAAAATAAGAACCTGCTTCATGTTTTATATTATTATTAAATATGGTATAATATGGAACCAGCTGATTATCAATATTAGATAAAATATTTTCTATCGGTAATATAGGTGAATTATCTGTAGCATATTGTAAGTTATTGTCCGTTGGTATTATTTTTAATTTCTTATCATTATCCAAGTCATAGTCAATAATACTTATATCCTCCAAATTGATATTTCCTTCAAAGAAAGGGAATGGTAGAGATAATCTTCTTCCGCTATTTCTACACCACCACTCATATTCAAACTGAATCAGTTCTGCATAATCAGGCTCTTTAAAAGATGTAAATATAGCACTGCATATGTTATTTGAAACTTTCTCAGACATTAAACCATAACTTAAGTTTACCACATATTGAGGTTTTTCATATATATAATAATATAATATGAAAAGAATATCCATATACCAACAAGATAGTTCATCCTTATACTCTTCCCTGCATATCTTCTTATAAAGCCCAGATAAATCTTTTATACTATTAAGATTACCTATAAACATATCTATAATATTTTGAGGAATAATATCCTCGAAATTCTGAATTTCACCATTAAACCAAGCTCTTAATTGGGATTGGATTATTATCACTCGTTCCTTATAGGTAGAATAATATTTTTCACCAACATGCTTTACAATCTTCAAGGAATGAATTAAACCTTGAGTCGATTCCTCTTTACAGATACTTATAATATTTCTTCCAAAGTTACTAACCATTCCCCATATTGAAAAACTGAGTAATTTTTCCCAACCCAGAATAATATACAAACCATCATGCAACCTAGAAATATTAAAGATAAATTCATCTCTATTGTCAGTATTTTCTATATCTCTGACAAAAGAAATAAACTGTTGGGGGTCTTCTATTCCTAAGCTCCATAGCATATATTCAGGATCAGAATGATTTTCAAGTGCTAATCGTACCCCTGTGTAAATATAATAATCAAGAATTATCTCGCTTCTTTGACTTACAGGTAAGCCCCCAAAACATTCTTCCACATCATCATCGTCTTTTTTCATTATAGATAAAAATGTCTTATTTAATTTGTCTGCTCCACGATGAGGAAAAGTACTTTGGTCAATTTTTGCTAAGCCTTCTTTAATCTTTACAAGAAAGACCTCTCCTATATTAGTAATGAATGTTTTGTGAGCGTTAGATTCAAGTTCATCATTATAGGTATCTATTTCATTTACCGCATTCCTGGCGAATTCTTTATATTCAGCATTAGTCATAAAAATGATAATTAAATTTTTAAACAAAAAATAAAGCAGTACCTGTTATTCAGATACTGCCGCAAATATAACTCTTAATTATCAAGCTATTCCTTTCACATAATCAAAAAGTGTCTTTAACTGTTCAGAATCCATTTTATCAAGCTTCTCAATGATACCTGACTTATATTGATGGGTATTCCATTTGTCCATCTCCATTTTCTGAGTTTCATCCGCTACTTCAATATAAGGCTTCATAGATTCGTAATCACTATGTCCGGTACAGCTCATCACTACACTGGGAGGAATACCAAGAGCTAAAGAACAGCACACAAAAGTTCTTCTGGCATCGTGACAGCTTATCTGTTCCCAAAATTTATAGGTATCTTCATGCCGAGTGTTACCTTTGAAATATACCTGTGTTATTTCTCTGTCTAGCCCAGCTAATTTCGCAGCTTCTTTCAGGTAATCATTCAGTTTCTGATTTGATGGTACCGGAAAAATAGTATCACCTTTATACCAAGCGTACTTATCAATAATCTTTTGAGCGTGTTCGTTTAGAGCGATACGAAGTTTATCATCTGTTTTTTCGGTACAGAAATCCAAATAACCGTCAATTACATTGCTTGGTCTTAGTTTAGCCAAGTCAGAATATCTTAATGAAGTGAAAGCCATAAAGCAGAACATATCACGAGCCTTTGACAGATATTCCTTCTCTTTTGGAAACTCATATTCAAAAAAGTGCATCAGCTCCTTGTATTTGAGGAAAGTTACAACTTTGGGAATAACCTTTAATTTAGGTTTAAACTCCAGCACACCAGGTTGTATTACATATCCATTTTTAGAAATCCAGCGAAGAAAAGATTTCAAAATTCTAAACTGCTTTACAATGGTACGGTTACAATAATCATTATCAATATACCAGTTAGTAAGTTGAATCATCTTATTCTTATCCAAAGCATCTAATTCAATTGCTTCATCACAGCTCGTCAGTTGTTGCCACATTTGCTCATATTTGTATTCAGCTTCTTTACTCCAATTCCCTTCCAAAGCTCTTGTAGATAAAAACTCCTTAAAAATATCCTTCAATGTCTTTTCTTTATCATTTTCAACAACTTTAGGCTTGTTTCTTCCCAGCTTCTCATTTACCAATTCTTTCAAGTCTGCATTACCCGGTATTTCATTACGAAGTGAATACTCAGTAAAAACTTCTTCAATACACCCTAAGACAGTACGAATTGTATTATTGATTTCACGTGCATACACGGTCTTTCCATTAATACGGTGAGTACTATTGGCTTTTACTAGTTGTTTAGTAGAATCCCATTTTGTTGGATCAATAGTATAACCTACAGAAAAAGCCACCTCATTCTTCTTGCTATTCCATCTTACTCTAATCATTAATTGCCCATTTTTCAGGACATACGCTCTAGCATTAAAACTAACTTTTATCATCTTCAGACATTTATTTATTACTAAAAGGATTTTTAGCAATGAACCACCTCACTGCATTGAAAAGAGTTATATTGCCCATAAGTATCGCATAAATTCCGTACGAAGCTGATGAACCATAGACTCAAAGAATTTACACATGAATTTTTATGATTCATTAAAACCATAGATACATCAACCTTAATACTAACAAAGAATCTAAAAATAACAACATCTCACCTTATGATAAATTAAACATAGAACCTTCAATTTGGGGATTTCAATTATTTTTGTAAACTTTGTACGACCAATATATAGGACTATTTTGGTTGCACTCAACATTTAAAACTTCAATAATATGAAACTTCCCAAACATTAACATAAAGTTATTTTACCCTACTATGTTTTGAGATCAGATAACCTCTTTTCATACACACTTAAAGTTCAATTGCAAGACAAAGATAAGTAAAGTTTTTTGGGGGGAGTAATGTCATTTAACACTCCCCCCTTTTTTGATAGTATATGAAATCAAAAGAGTGTAGAAGAGAATAGTAAATTACAGAATCACCTAATTGTCAGTACATTATAAACCACCACAATATCATATAAAACCATTCTGATAATTCTGTATGCTCCACTTTTTCTTTTCTACTCCACCTGACTTTTCCCTGATTAAATATAAAAACAGACCTTGTCTGACTTATTCAATTTATTATTATGTACAGTATTTTAATCATAGAAGACGATAAACGAGTAGCCGATTTGCTAAAAACCGGACTGGAAGAAAATGGCTATCACACCATGGTGGCATACGATGGAGCCATGGGACTTCGTCTGTTCCAATCTCACTCTTTTCAGCTGGTTATTTCGGATATTATTCTTCCCAAACTGGATGGCTTTGAACTCTGCAAAGAGATACGCAAGTCGAATCCGCATATTCCCGTACTTATGCTGACAGCTTTGGGCTCAACCGACGACAAACTCGACGGATTTGATGCAGGTGCAGATGACTACATGGTAAAACCTTTCGACTTCCGGGAACTGAACGCACGCATTAAAGTACTTCTGAAAAGAAAAGCAGAAGCAACTGTATCTGTCGTGGCTCCCGAGAAACTTACCTACAAAGACCTTCAAATTGATACCAACCGCAGGGAAGTGATGCGCCAAGGTAGCCTCATCCGCTTATCTCCGAAAGAATACAACCTGCTTACTTACATGGTGCAGAATGCAGAACGGGTCATCAGCCGGATAGAAATTGCCGAAAAAGTCTGGAATACCCACTTCGATACCGGTACCAATTTTATCGATGTGTACATCAATTACCTGCGCAAAAAGATAGACAAAGACTTTGAAACCAAACTGATTCATACCAAACCTGGAATCGGATTTATTCTTACTGACGAAAAGCCATGAAAATAAAAACCGCACTTACGCTCAAAAATACCGGAGTCATAGCTGTGGTATTTCTGCTTTGCATGACCTTAATCTATCTGGTCAGCGAGCATATCCGAAGCAATACCTTCTTCCATAACCTGAAGAGTGAAGCTGTCACCAAAGTACATCTGTTCCTGCAAAACCAGGTAGATGCCGACATCATGCAATCCATCTACCTGAATAATAAGGAGTTTATTAATGAGGTGGAAGTGGCTGTATATACCACAAACTTTCACATGCTCTACCACGACGCCATCGACAATGATATTGTCAAAGAGAATCCGGAAATGATTGCCCAGATTCTCCAACAAAAGGAAATTGAATTTTATATCGGGAAATACCAGGCCGTCGGGATGGTTTATCCTTTCAAAGGACAAACTTATATTGTGACGGCCGCAGCTTACGACGGTTACGGATACACCAACCTGCTGGAGCTTCAGAAAACATTGGTCATCCTGTTCTTTATCGGCCTCCTGCTTTTATTTATTACCTGCTATTTCCTGGTTCAGGCATCCTTAAAACCTATCCGGGAAATCGTAAAAGAAGCAGAAACGATTACCGCTTCGCGTATTGACCAGCGTCTGCCTGTAAGAAACGAGAAAGACGAATTAGGAGAATTAAGCCAGGCCTTCAATGAACTACTGGAGCGACTTGAAATTTCATTCAATTCCCAGAAAATGTTTGTCAGCAATGTGTCTCACGAAATGAGAACCCCATTGGCTGCCCTCATTGCGGAACTGGATTTGTGTCTGCAGAAGGACCGTACAGAAACACAATATCGCCAAGCCATGCAGAACGTGCTACAGGATGCACGACGAATGACAAAACTGATTGACGGACTGCTTAATTTGGCTAAAGCAGATTACCAGAAAGAACAAATCAAGATGCATGAAATCCGGTTGGACGAATTGTTGCTCGATACACGGGAAATCATTCTTCGTGCCCATCCGGAATACCACATCGAACTGATTTTTGAACAGGAAGATGCGGAAGACGACCGGATGATTACTGTCATGGGTAATGATTACCTGCTAAACATTGCCTTTGCCAACCTGATTGAGAATAACTGCAAGTATTCGGACGACAAATCTTCTTTCATTCAGATTTCCTACTGGGATAAATGGACCATTATCCGTCTGTCGGATGACGGAATTGGTATGTCGGATGCAGAAAAAGAAAAAATTTTCACCTTGTTCTATCGCGGAGAGCAGGAACAGCATACGGAAGGACACGGTATCGGGATGGCGCTTGCACAGAAAATCATCGCCCTGCATCAGGGCAGTATAGCCGTACATTCAAAGCAAGGAGAAGGAACGACCTTCATCATCGAACTTCCTCACATTTAATCTTTTGGCACATCCATTCAAAGAAACATAAACTCCATCAGAGTGGTATCAGGAAATTAGTCTCACAAATTCTAATAGTTTTCTAATACCACTCTAATATTTCTCTAACAGCCTCTGTCGGAGGCATTGCCTACTTTTGCCACGTGAAAAGAAAACATAGTAATCACCCTATGAATTTTAATGATCATGTGGAAGAAAAGAAAAAGTAGCACCACATTCACCTTTAATGGCGAAAAGGTATTTTTAGCAGCAAGTCAGACACTGGGCACAGTTTTCAGCTATTTCCAGACAAGCCGTATCGGACTTACACAAGAAGAAGTGGAAGCCAGACAGTCTCTCTATGGGAAGAATGAAGTGGAACATGAGCAGAAAAAGAACCCCATATCGACTTTCATCAAAGCTTTTATCAATCCTTTTATCGGCGTACTCACGGCGCTGGTCATCATTTCTTTTGTGCTCGACGTACTGTTGGCCAACCCAGGTGAACAGGACTGGACAGCCATTATAATCATCCTGACCATGGTTATCGCCAGCAGCATACTGCGTTTCTGGCAAGAGTGGAAAGCCAATGCCTCCAGTGAAGCTTTACTGAAAATGGTGACCAATACCTGTTACGTAAAACGAGCCGGTAACCAGGACGAAGAAATCAACATAACCGATCTCGTTCCTGGAGATATTGTCATGATTGCTGCAGGAGACATGATTCCTGCCGACATGCGTATCATTGAAGCAAAAGATTTGTTTGTTAGCCAGTCTTCCCTGACGGGAGAATCAGACCCGATAGAGAAACGTCCGGAGGCCAAAGGAAACAAGCACAGCAAAGGAAGTGTAATTGAGCTGGAAAACATCTGCTTCATGGGGTCCAACGTAGTCAGCGGATCTGCTACCGGTATCGTGTTTGCAACCGGCAACAGTACGTATTTGGGCACCATTGCCCGCAGCATTGCCGGACACCGTGCCGCTACAGCTTTCGACAAGGGAATCAGCAAAGTCAGTTTCCTGCTGATACGATTCATGCTCATCATGATTCCGTTCGTTTTCTTGGTAAACGGTGTGACTAAAGGCGACTGGCTGGAAGCATTCATCTTTGCCGTATCGGTAGCCGTAGGTCTTACCCCTGAAATGCTCCCGATGATTGTTACTGCCAACCTGGCCAAAGGTGCCGTAGCCATGTCAAAGAAAAAAACCATTGTAAAAGACCTGAATGCCATTCAGAACTTCGGGGCGATGAACATTCTCTGCACGGACAAAACCGGTACCCTCACCTGCGACCAGATTGTATTGGAAAAGTACATCAACGCCGATGGAAGCAATGACGAAAGCCGACGTATCCTACGCCACGCTTATTTCAACAGTTTCTTCCAAACCGGATTAAAGAACCTGATGGACAAAGCCATTCTGTCGCACGTAAAAGACTTGTCTTTGGAATACCTGAAGGATAATTATACAAAGGTAGATGAAATCCCGTTTGATTTTACCCGGCGAAGAATGTCGGTAGTGGTAGAAGACCGTCAAGGGAAACGACAGATTATCACCAAAGGAGCCGTAGAAGAAATGCTGGACATCTGCTCACATGCTGAGTTTGATGGAGAGGTACACCCCATGACCATCGAACTGAAAAACAAGGCACGCGATATCATTGAGCAGATGAACAAACAAGGCATGCGTGTCATTGCCGTAGCCCACAAAAGCTACCTGGACAAGACTTGCGATTTCCGTATCGAGGACGAGAAAGACATGGTACTGATTGGGTATCTGGCTTTCCTGGATCCTCCCAAGCAATCGGCAGCCAGCGCCATCAAGCAATTGCATGAACATGGCATTGAAATCAAGATTCTGTCCGGCGACAATGATGCGGTGGTTCGCACTATCGCCCGCCAAGTGGGTATCCGCACCGATAATGCCCTGACAGGCCCCATTTTCGAAACGATGAGTGAAGAGGAAAAAATGAAAGCAGTCAACCAGACGACCGTATTTTCCAAACTTACTCCGATACAGAAAACGGAAATCATCACCCTGCTTCAGGCGCAACAGCACACGGTAGGCTTCTTAGGCGACGGAATCAATGATGCCGCAGCATTACGTCAGTCAGACATCGGTATCTCGGTAGATTCTGCAGTGGACATTGCCAAAGAAAGTGCCGACATTATCCTGCTGGAGAAAAGTCTGATGGTACTGGAAGACGGTGTACTGGAAGGACGAAAAACATTTGGCAACATCACCAAATACATCAAGATGACAGCCAGTTCCAACTTCGGAAACATGTTCAGTGTAATGGCAGCCAGTGCGTTCCTTCCCTTCCTGCCCATGCTCCCCATCCACCTGCTGATTCAAAATCTGCTGTACGATATTTCGCAGACCACGATTCCGTTCGACCGGATGGATGCAGAATACCTCCGGAAACCACGTAAATGGGATGCCTCCGATTTGAGCCGCTTCATGATATTCATCGGCCCCATCAGTTCCATTTTCGACATCGTTACCTATCTGGTGATGTGGTATGCGTTCGGATGCCCAAGCATGGAACATCAGACGCTGTTCCAATCCGGATGGTTTATCGAAGGCTTGCTGTCGCAGACCCTGATTGTGCACATGATACGTACCCGGAAAGTCCCCTTCATACAAAGCTGTGCCTCCTGGCAAGTAACCGGACTTACCCTGCTGATTATGGCCATCGGTATCCTGCTGCCTTTCACCCCGTTTGGAAGCTCTATCGGACTGGAAGCACTGCCATTAAGCTATTTCCCCTGGCTCATCGGTATCCTGTTGTCCTACTGCATACTGACTCAATTAATTAAGAACTGGTATATTCATCGTTTTACCAAATGGTTATGACAAGATTCATGAAACTGTTCCTGTCCCTCGCCGCAGTGTCCTGTCACTGCGGCCTGGCTCAGGAACTTCAAGTAAGCTACACCACAGAACTACAAAGCGATTTCAAACAAGGAAGTAACTGGGTTAATCTGCTAAGACTGGATTTCACTCATTCATTAGGCAAACACACGACATTACAAGCTGCCACCATCAGTACAGCCAGAACCCGTACCGAATCACTGGCTGATGATTTTCAGACCTTTTCCAACATTGAAGAAGAAAACCATCCGCTTGCCCTCGCGACATTGGGCGTCCAGCAACAGTTCGGTCATTCCTCGCTCTTTTTCGGTATCCGGAACTTGAATGAAGACTATTTCACTTCCCCTGCCACCTCGTTATTCACCAACAGTTCATGTGGTATCTTCCCTACCTTGTCCGCCGATTACCAAATAGCCAATTATCCGGTAGCTTCCGTCGGACTGCATTATGAATTGCAATTCACACGATGGTCCTTACAAGCATCGGTATACAACGGAAAAGGTTACTACCGGTTTGCAGGAAAAGAAAACGTATTCCGGTTCTGCCCGCAGCAAGACGGAATACTCAGTGTCACTTCACTAAACTATCAGCACCATGACAGCAATTATCATGTGGGCTTTGCTCTACATAGCGGCATGTATATGGACTATGAAGAGGGAACTCCAGAAAAGACAGAAAAAGAAAGGAGAAAAATAATTTGGGGATATGCAGAGCAACGTCTTGCTCCCGGTCTGCATGCACTCCTGCAAGGTTCATTCCAGTCAGGTGCCTCCAGAGGATGCAAAAGCTATGCCGGCGCAGGTCTCACCTGGCAATGTGGAAAAACAGAAGGCGGATTGTTCACCGACTACGCCCGATTTTCTCCTTCATACGAATGGGCCAGTGAATTTACATGGAAAATCCCCTGTTCAGGCAACGGATTTATACAACCCACTTTACATTTCATTCAGCAAGCGGGAGCACACTATCTGATAGGCTTATTGCGCTTCAGCTATGTGCTCCCAGCTACCTGACATTTATTATTTTACGACAAATTCATCAGTAAACAAGAAACCGCCGGCCTCAGGATTGATATCAGCCTGCACGCGTACGTAACGAGCCTCACAACTACCTGTCCAGTCATACGTCTGAATGGTCAACTGTTCGTCCGTAATGGGCAGTGTAGTAGTGATGGTTTTCAAAAGTGTATATTCTTTTCCATCGTTTGAAATCAGGAAGCTGACTTTCTGCGGGAGGAACACACCCGGACCTCTCAACTGCATGAAATCAATAGAAAGCTGCTGAATAGGTTGTGATTTTTCCAAATCCACAATCACATCGGCCCCTTTTCCAAGGAATCCCTGCCAGCGCTGGTCGGTATATACCCAACCGCCGTGTATGCCGTTAGTCAATGCCGATTCTCCTCCTGCCGGATAAGAATCCGAATAAGGACGTACATATTCCACCTTCTTCCCCTTTGCCAAATGATTATCCACGCTCAATGCTACCGGACGGTTTCCTACCTCATTTTGCAAGTCAAAAGTATGGTAGCCCATTGAGTTCAGCACCTTTACTTCCTGTAAAGCCTCTGCATGGAAACGTTTCCAGTCTTTCTGCTCCGGATTTGTCCAGGCAACTTCAGCCAAAGCCAGCAAACGAGGATAAATCATATATTCAGCATGCTCGGGTGTCGGTATATATTCCGTCCACACATTTCCCTGTACGCCCCACACGCAATCCAGTTTATCAGCGGGGAAAGCCTCTGTCACCGGTTCGTATGAATAAACCTTTTCCAGCGGGAGGTATCCTCCGATGGCTTCCGGCTGCGTACGCGGTGCATCCTGGTAGCTGTCAAAATAGCAATATGCTCCCGGTGACAAGATGGTACGCAATCCTCTTTTTACCGATTCTGCACCTTTATCTTCTCCACGCCACACCGTTACGGCAGAAGTTTCATCCAGTTCACCTGTCAGAATCTCATCCCAGCCAATCATCTTGCGGCCGTTCTCTTTCAAAAACTTCTCAATTCTGGATACAAGATATTCCTGCAATTCACCTTCTTCCTTCATTCCCTCTGCTTTCATGAGTGCCTGACAGTCGGGACATTGTTTCCAATGGTTGGTACTTGCCTCATCTCCACCAATATGAATGTATTCTGAAGGGAACAACTCCATCACTTCTTTCAATACATTGGTCAGGAACTCATAAGTAAGTTCTTTTCCCGGACAAAACTCTCCACCAGGTTTCAAATCCCCTCCACAAGCCAGTTGCGGAAGAGCGGCCAATACTTCTTCCGAGTGAGCCGGCATTTCAATTTCCGGAATCACCGTGATATGACGCTGACGGGCATATTCTACGATTTCCTTCACATCTTCCTGCGTATAATATCCTCCGTAAGCTCCGGGAGCATCTTGTCTGCAATACGTACGTCCGCCGTTCCACCAGCTTTTCCAATCCGGGAAAGGACGATAGGCCGTTTCACGCGTCAGTTCCGGATATTTCTTGATTTCAATTCTCCATCCGGCTCCATCCGTCAGGTGCCAATGGAAGCGGTTCAGCTTATAACGGGCCAGCGCATCAATCTGTTTCTTGACAAATTCTTTCGTATAGAAATGACGTGACACATCCAGGTGCATGCCTCGATACGAAAAACGGGGAGCATCTTCTATCGTCACTTCAGGAAGCTGGTACGTACCATTTCCACTCTCACGCGCCAGCTGCACAATAGACTGAAAAGCATAAAACAACCCCGAAGCTGAAGTAGCCTCAGCCTGAATGCCTTTTTTTGTCACTTTCAAACGATAAGCTTCTTCTTTCATCTTCGCATTTTCCGAACTGACAAGTTTAAAGGTAATGTCAGCCTTTCCTTTCTTCTTATAAGTCAGCGAAAAAGGAGAGTTACTTACATAAGATACAAAATCGTCTTTATCAGCTCCTGTCAGGTTACAGGAGAAAGATGCCTGTGCACGAAGCACAAAATGTCCGTCCCCACACACCATCTGCTGAGGATTAGGAATCACATACGTGTCAGATACCGAAGAAGCCATGGCAGAAAAAGCCATTGCCACACAGAAATAAAGGAATAACAAGGATTTCATTTTATCGATAATTTTAATATGAATTTCTTTCATGCATTTTTAAAGT
>ERZ832522.3736-NODE-3736-length-16207-cov-19.071446_pt1 | contig 16207 bp, 15 predicted proteins | sample MGYA00519951_ERZ832522 | MGnify/ENA primary metagenome ERZ832522 (study PRJEB31850, sample SAMEA3708728) | human gut metagenome | biome: human gut; feature: human-associated habitat; material: faeces | place: China | collected 2014 ... | reverse complement strand
ATTCCCCGGACCCTGAACATGGCCCTTTCGGGCCTGCGGGACATGTCCACCCTGGAGCAGCCCCCCACCAACCGCCAGCCCGTCCAAACCTATGTCCTGGAGCACGACTGGGGCCTGGTGGCCGACGCCATTCGCCGGGAGCTGGGCCGGGGCGGTCAGGTCTATTACCTCCACAACCGGACCGAGACCATCGACCGCACCGCCGCCAAGCTCCGCGCCCTGCTGGGCGAGTCGGTCCGCATCGCCACCGCCCATGGAAAAATGGACCAGGAGCAGTTGGGAGACATCATGAGCCAGATGACCGACGGGGAGCTGGACATCCTGGTGTGCACCACCATCATCGAGACGGGCATCGACCTGCCCAACGTGAACACCCTTATCATCGAAAATGCCGAGACCTTCGGCCTGGCCCAGCTCCACCAGCTCCGGGGCCGGGTGGGTCGCTCCACCCGCCGGGCCGCCGCCTACCTCACCTATCGACCCAGCAAGGTGCTCACCGAGGACCAGTCCAAGCGGCTGTCCGCCATCCGGGAGTATGCCGCCTTTGGCTCCGGGTTCAAAATCGCCATGCGGGACCTGGAAATCCGGGGGGCGGGCAACCTGCTGGGGCCCGAACAGTCCGGGTTCCTCATGAGCGTGGGGTACGACCTCTACCTGCGCCTGCTGGAGGAGGCGGTGCTGGAGGAGCAGGGCAAGCCCGTGGTACGGGAGACCCTTTGTACTGCGGACTTCGCCGTAGCCGCGGCCATTCCGGAACGGTATATCCCCGCCCCGGAACAGCGGATGGACCTCTACCGCCGCATCGCCCGGGTCCGCACCCAGGAAGAGGGAGACGACATCACCGACGAGCTCATCGACCGCTACGGCGATCCCCCTGTGGGGGTGGCCAACCTCATCGCCATCGCCCTGCTGCGGGCCCGGGCCGCCGCCCTGGGCATCACAGAGTTGGTGCAGAAGGAGGGCAGCCTGCGCTTCTCCCTCCCCCAGCCCGACTTTGCCAAGGTGGCGGCGGTGTGCGGCCTGGAAAAGTACAAGGGCCGCCTCCTCTTTTCCGCCGGCGACAAGCCCTATCTGTCCCTGCGGCTGAAAAAAGGGGACGACGTGCTGAAGCTGGCCGGGATCGTCCTGAGGGATTTTGAGGCCGCCGGCTGAGCTCTCCCAAACACAGACCACCCGCCGGGCGTTTTTGCCCGGCGGGTGGTTTTTCTCCCTGCTCTTTTTCCTGCTCCCCTGCATTTTCCTTGCCTTTTTCCGCCGTCCTGCGTATAATGAAAGCATTCTACCCCTGCCAAACAGAAGGAGAACCGATGCTATGAACAAGAAGAAACTCCGCAATATTCTGCTCCCCATTGTCATCATTGCCGTCATCGTGGCCTGCTATGTGGGTTATTTTATGCGCACCCAGCCCCTCCTTGACTGCATGACCGGCACCGACATCCCCTCCACCGGAGAAATCACCCGGTACGATGAGGCCCACAAGGACGGCGTCTCCCTGGCCGTGACCAGCCCCGACCAGGTGTCCGGCCTGTGGCAGGCCATCCAGGACACTGAGGTCCGCTTCGTCCGGGGCCGGGGCACCGCGGTCGCCCCTCCCGGCGGGGTTTACTATGAGGTCTCCCTGACCAGTGCGGACGGCGCCTCGGTCTATGGTTTCGGCTGCAACTCCAACGAGGACCTTGTCATCCAGGGCTCGGCCTACGTCATTGTGGGAGAGAGCCAGATTCTCCAGGCTTTGGACGCCCTCTTCCCAGATTCGGCGGAGTAACCCGCCGGGCCGCCAAAAAACTTGGAAATGCCCCGGAAATTTTCAAAAATACAGTTGATTTTTGCAGGCACGGCAAGTATAATGTTGCGGTAAATGTACGCTTTATGCATACCTGTTAAACTTTTTTGGAGGTACGATCTATCATGAGAGACGTATATGTCATCAGTTCCTGCCGTACTGCTGTCGGCACCTTCGGCGGCTCCCTGCGGGATGTCCCCGCCGCTGACCTGGGCGCCACCGTCATTGCCGAGGCCCTCAAGCGCGGCAACGTCAAGGGCGAATGGCTGGACGAGGTTATGTTCGGCAACGTCCTGTCCGCCGCTCAGGGCCAGAACGTGGCCCGTCAGTGCATGGTCAAGGCCGGTGTGCCCCTGAAGGTGCCCGCCTACACCGTCAGCATGGTCTGCGGCTCCGGCCTGAAGTCCGTCATCGAGGGTGCCCGCGCCATCCAGTGCGGCGACGCCGACCTGGTGATGTGCGGCGGCACCGAGAGCATGAGCGGCGCTCCCTATGCCATCCCCACCAACCGTTGGGGCGCCCGGATGGGCCACACCCAGATCATCGACACCATGATCAAGGACGGCCTGTGGGACGCTTTCAACAACTATCACATGGGCACCACCGCTGAGAACATCAACGACATCTGGGGCATCACTCGCCGCGAGCAGGATGAGTTCGCCGCAGCTTCTCAGCAGAAGGCCTGCGCTGCCCGCGACTCCGGCCGTTTCGATGACGAGATCGTTCCCGTCCCCGTGAAGGTCAAGAAGGAGATCGTGGAGTTCAAGCGCGATGAGTATCCCAAGGAGAACGTCACCGCCGACAGCATTGCAAAGCTCCGCGGCGCTTTCCCCGTGGGCCCTGAGTCCCCCAATCCCGTGGTTGTCAACACCTTCGAGCCCACCGGCATTCAGGACGCCGAGGATAAGGGCACGCCCCGCGTGACCGCCGCCAACGCCTCCGGTATCAATGACGGTGCTGCCGCTATCGTGCTGGCCTCCGGCGAGGCTGTTGAGAAGTACGGCCTGAAGCCCATGGTCAAGCTGATCGGCTGGGGCCAGGGCGGTGTTGATCCCAAGATCATGGGCGTTGGCCCCGTTGTGGCTTCCCGCGCTGCTATGGCTAAGGCCGGTGTGACCATCGAGGACATCGACCTGGTGGAGGCCAACGAGGCGTTCGCCGCTCAGTCCATCGCTGTGGCCCGCGAGCTGCACTTTGACATGAGCAAGGTCAACGTCAACGGTGGCGCCATCGCTCTGGGCCATCCCGTTGGTGCTTCCGGCGCCCGTATCATCGTCACCCTGATCCACGAGATGATGAAGCGCGAGGACGCCAAAAAGGGTCTGGCCACCCTCTGCATCGGCGGCGGCATGGGTACCGCTGTCGTGGTGGAGAAGGTCTAAGCTACATTCTGTATCCCCAGCCGGGGCCGCGCAAAGCGGCCCCGGTTTTTTTGCGCTGCTCCGCCTCCTTTCTCTTGCATGATCTCCATTCCTTTGCTATAATTAGGAATCATTACTACAAAGAAAGGGGGCGTGAGCATGAAGCAGCAGCGCAACACCCGTCAGCGGCAGCTGGTTTTGGACGTGGTCCGGGGCCGCCGGGACCACCCCACTGCGGAGCAGATCTACCAGAGCGTCCGGGAGCAGGATGCCCATGTCAGCCGCGGGACCGTCTATCGAAACCTGAACCTGCTCTGCGACAACCGGGAGATCTATCGGGTAGTCATGTCCAACAGCGACCGCTTTGACCTCCGAACCGATCCTCACTATCATATACACTGTCTGGTCTGTGACAGTGTGGTGGATGTTCCCTACACCTATGACTGCGCCTATGACGAAACGCTGGAGCAGGAAACCGGCTACCGCGTCCTGTGTCATCACATGGTGGTAGAGGGCGTTTGCCCTGACTGCCAACGTTCCGAAACGGGCTCTGTGCAATAATTTCTCTACTCGCTAAAATCCAACGGGTCACGGAATACTTTCCGTGACCCGCTTTTTCGTTGGACGCCGCTATTCGGGATACAGGCCAGTTCGCTGGCAGTGCATAAAAAAGAGCCGCCCCAAGGGGCGGCCCAAACGGGTGGGATATTGGAAAGCTTCCTCGATTATAGTAGCACGAACTGGCTCTATTGTAAATGGGAGCTTTTGTCGAATGCTGTCCCCTTTCGGCGCTTTAAAAATTTTTGTTAATTTTATACATTTGCATCTGGTAAAGCGCAGGGGAATGTGATATGATTTGACCATAGAGAGGGCCCCATCCCTCTTCCACGAAAGGAGCGAGCATTATGAAGTATACTTACGCATGCAAGAAAGTTCCCCTGAATGACTCCATTAAGGATTACGCCGAAAAGCGCGTGGAAAAGCTGGAAAAGTATTTCCACCGGGAAGATGCGTCCGCCTTCGTGACATTTACTGTGGAAAAAGACAAGCTGTGCACCGTGGAGATCACCATCCGGGATGGTTCCACTCTCCTCCGGGCGCAGACCACAGAACCGGATGGGGATATGCGCGGTGCCATTGACGCCGCCGTCAGCTATATTGAGCGGCAGATCCTGAAAAACAAAACCCGGCTGGCCAAGCGCCTGCGGTCCGATGCCTTCCCCGCCGTTCCCATGGATGACTTCTCCGTGGCGGAGGAATCGGAGTTCCACATCGTCCGGACCAAGCGCTTCTCCGTGAAGCCCATGAGCCCAGAGGAAGCTATTTTGCAGATGAACCTGCTGGATCACGATTTCTATGTGTTCCGCAACAGCGATGATGACAGTATCTCCATTGTCTACCACCGCAAGAACGGCGGCTATGGTCTGATCGTCACCGACGAGGAAGAATAAAATACAACAGGGCGCCTCTGGCGCCCTGTTTCAGCGTGCCGAAAAAGTCTTTTCGCCCTGCTGAACAAGTTTTCAGAACTTTTATAAAGTTCTGAAAACTTAGGATTTCAAATGCGCAGGACACTCTTCTTGGGTTTCCTGCACACACTCTTCCTCACCGTTGCGGAATGTTTACCATCCTGCCAACAGCCTCAAACAGGGCGCCAAAAGGCGCCCTGTTTTTCATGTTTACAAGATGCCTGTGAGCCGTTTTGAAACACAGCGGACACGAAATTCAGTCCCGCTTCATAGAATAACCTTACTGGTGGTCCACCTCGTACATGTGGGCCATGAGGTCCAGCAGCTTGCTGGTGTAGCCCCATTCGTTATCATACCATGCAATGAGCTTCACGAAATCGTCATCCAGCATGATACCGGCAGTCTCGTCAAAGATGCAGGTCTCGGAAAAGCCCGTCAGGTCGGATGAGACCACCTGATCCGTGGTGCAGGTGATGATGCCTTTCATGCTGTTCTTGGCTGCGTTCCGCATGGCCACGCACACATCGTGGTAGCTGGCGGGATGGATCAGCCGGGCGGTGAGATCCACCACGGACACATCGTTGGTGGGTACACGGAAGCTCATGCCGGTCATTTTGCCCTTCAGTTCCGGGATCACCTGACCCACGGCCTTGGCAGCACCGGTGCTGGAGGGGATAATGTTGCCCAGAACGCTGCGGCCCGTCCGCCAGTCCCGGCCTGCACGGGAGTCCACAGCCTTTTGCTTGGCGGTAGCGGAGTGGATGGTGGACATAAGGGCCTGCCGGATACCGAAGGTATCATTGATGACCTTGGTCATGGGGGCCAGACAGTTGGTGGTGCAGGAGGCGTTGGACACCACGTTCATATCCGGGGTGTACTTCAGATGGTTGACGCCCATGACGAAGGTAGGCATGATGTCATCCTTGGAAGGGGCTGAGATGATGACCTTTTTCGCGCCGTTTTGCAGATGGGCGCTGGCCTTTTCCACGGTGTTGAACACGCCGGTGGATTCGATGATATACTCCGCGCCGCAGTCATCCCAGGGGATCTGGGAAGCATCGCTCTCGCTGTAGACCCGGATCTTCTTGCCGTTGATGATGAGGTGCCGGTCATCGTGCTCCACCGTATCCCGGAAAGTCCGGAACACGGAGTCATATTTCACCTGATAGACCATGTAATCCAGATCCGCATTCCGCAGGTTGATGCCGCAGATCTGATAACTGCTGCTGCCACGCTCCACCATGATCCGCAGAGCTACGCGGCCAATGCGGCCGAAGCCGTTAATGCCTACCTTGATCGCCATAAACAGATCCCTCCTGCCCTTTGGGCGTTGATTTGTTGCTTTCATTATAGGCGCGTTTTCTAAAAGGCGAAATGGACGATCTGTAAAATTAAATCTGCCTTTTCCAACGGCTCTTAGCCCCTTTGCATAGCACATCGTTTACCACATCGTTTACTTGTGAAAAGTTAAATTATTTCAAATTTCCGACAAAATTCTTGTTTTCTTCCTAAATTTTTGATATGCTGATTGATACCATCCCGCATTGGGAAATGTTTTCCTGGTGTAATTTTCACTCTGCGGCTTATGATAGTTTTGATGCAAAACAGAAAGTGAGGCACTGTTATGGAGCAGCACGGGACCGAGGCAGCTCTGCTGCCGAACATTGCCAACCAGATGCGCAGCCTGCTCAGCAATCTGTACCTGGCGGCTTCTCAGGTCATTCCTCCGGAGCAGCGGGAGCAGGACCCAGCCTTGGACGCCAAGGCCGCCATTTTGGAGCAAAGTTTTTTCCGGCTGCTGCGGCTGGTCAACAGTATGTCCGCCGCAGAGTATCTGTCAGACAGCCAAACGCTGTCTCTGCGGGACGCCGATCTGGTAAAGCTGGTCTCTGAGGTCTGCGAGTCCTCTGCGGATCTGGCAGAACAGTTGGGGATTCAGTTGAAATTTGTCTGCGCCATGGATCGGCGGGTCTGCGCCATTCATCCTGCCGCCGTGGAGCAGATGCTTTATCACCTGCTTTCCAATGCGCTGAAATTTACGCCTGCCGGCGGCACCGTCACGGTGGAACTGAAAAAAAGCGGTGAAACTTTGCGGCTGACCGTCAGCGACACCGGCTGCGGCATCCCGCCGGAGCGGATGGCCCATCTGTTTGACGGCTGTTTCCAGCCGGGCCATCCCTCCCCTGCGCCCTATGGCTTGGGTCTGGGCCTTCCTCTGTGCCGGGCCATCGCGGAAAAGCACGGTGGGAGCATCACCGTGGAGTCCGCCCCCGGCAAGGGCAGCCGCTTTATGGTCACTCTGCCGGACCGGCAGTTGGGCAGCCAGCTTTCCGACATCCCCTCCGTCTACAATGGCGGCTTCAGTCGTCCGCTACTGGGACTGGCGGATGCGCTTCCCTCCGATGCGTTTGCCGTGCGGAATCTGGAATAATAGGCGAACGAAAATCTTACCGTTTTATCGTAACCTCAGAAAAGCGGCGCAAAGCCGCTTCAGCGTGCCGAAAAATTCTTTTCGCCCCGCTGACCTTATTTTCAGAACTTTTGTAAAGTTCTGAAAATGTTTGATTTCAATGGCGCAGGACACCCCTCTTGGGTTTCCCGCGCACACTCTTCCTTACCGTAACGAAAATCTTACCGTTTTATCGTAACCTCAGAAAAGCGGCGCAAAGCCGCTTTTCTTTTTCTACACGATAGCTCTTTTAATACCATTTGGCATATCTATTCGACATAATACGATCTGGAATGTGCATTGACGCATAGGAGGCTTCTATGGCACAGGTATTTTTGGGAATGAGCGGCGGGGTGGACAGCTCTGCCGCCGCGGTCTTGCTGCAAGCGCAGGGATACGCCGTCAGCGGCCTGCATCTGTCCCTGTTAAGCGGTCTGCCTTTACCGGCAGACCGCCTTCCGGATGACGGCTCCGACGCCCGGGCCGTGGCATCCCTGCTGGGGCTTCCCTTCTACGATATGGACCTCTCCCCGGAATTTCGGGCAACAGTTATCGACTATTTCATCCGGGAATACGAGATGGGCCGCACGCCGAATCCCTGCGTATTCTGCAACCGGTGGATCAAGTTCGGCACCATGTGGGACGCTGCCCAAAAGCTGGGGGCGGACTATCTGGCCACCGGCCACTACGCCAAAATCCGACAGGATCCTGCCACCGGCCGTCACCTGCTCTGCCGGGGGGCGGACCGTTCCAAGGACCAGAGCTACTTTCTCTGCCGGTTGACGCAGGAGCAGCTTTCCCGGACGCTGTTCCCCTTGGGCGATCTGGAAAAACCGGCGGTGCGGGCCTTGGCGGAGGCTCACGGCCTGATCAACGCCCAAAAGCGGGACAGTCAGGATATCTGCTTCGTGCCGGACGGGGACTATGTGAGCTTCATTACCCGCTGCGTGGGACACGAATCCCCCACCGGGCCGTTTGTAGACCGGGAGGGCCGCGTCTTAGGCCAGCACAAGGGGTTCATCCGCTACACCAAGGGGCAGCACAAGGGACTGGATCTTGCCATCGAACCGCCGCTGTACGTCCTGCGGAAGGACCCGGCGGACCATGCCGTCTATCTGGGTCACAATGAGGACCTGTTCACCTCAGAGCTGATTGCCGGGGACTGGAACTGGATCTCCATTCCCGCTTTGACCGCCCCTATGACCGTCACCGTCAAGACCCGCTATTCCCAGCGGGAAGCGGAGGCCGTGGCGGAGCCGCTGTCCGGTGGGCAGGTACGCCTGCGGTTCCGGGAGCCCCAGCGGGCGGTGACGCCGGGACAGTTCGTTGTCCTCTATGACGGAGACGCCGTGGTGGGCGGCGGCGTAATTCTGGAATGAGTTTCCATCATGCTTTCCGTTTCTCCGGGCATACTACCCTCAGACCGAAAAAGGAGTGACGGAGTATGAAAGGTTGTGCCGGATTTTGGGTCGGCATGAGCGCCGGTCTGCTGGCTGGCGCCGCAATGGGTATGATGTCGCCCTACGGACGGGACCCCATGAAAACACAGGTGGGGAAAAGCATCCGCAAGCTGGGTATCGCGGTGGACAACGCCGTGGACAACATTGTATCCGATCTGCGCTGAACAAAAGGAACAGGGAGGGCTGTGCCCTCCCTGTTGCTCAGCGTGTCGAAAAATCCTTTTCGCCCCGCTGAGCAGGTTTTCAGAACCTTATAAAAGTTCTGAGAACTAATGATTTTAATGACGCAGGACACCCTTCTTGGGTTTCCCGCGCACACCCTTCCTTACCGTTGCCGAAAATTTTCCGCTTTATCGACAGTCACCGCCCCGCCGCGTTTTTATGCGGCGGGGCTGCGGTATCATTTCTTATCCTTTTCTGTATACAGGCAGCGCATGGCGTTGAGAATGGCCAAAAATGCCACACCTACGTCGGCAAACACGGCCAGCCACATGGGGGCCTTGCCCAGCGCGCCCATCACCAGAACGATGGCTTTCACCGTCAGGGCAAAGACGATGTTCTCCCGCACGATCCGCACCGTTTTGCGGGCAATGCGGATGGCTGCGGCGATCTTGGTGGGCTGATCGTCCATAAGCACGATGTCGGCAGCTTCGATAGCCGCGTCGCTGCCCAGACCGCCCATGGCGATGCCGATGTCCGCGCGGGTCAGCACCGGCGCATCGTTGATGCCATCACCTACAAAGGCCAGCTTGCCGGTCTCCTGCTTCAGCAGCTCCTCTACCCGCGTCACCTTGTCGGCAGGCAGCAGCTCCGCGTGGTACTCGTCCAATCCCAGAGCGTCCGCCACCGTATGGGCCACTTCCTTGGTGTCGCCGGTGAGCATGACTGTCTTTTTCACACCCATAGCCTTCAGTTGGACGATGGCCTCCTTGGCGTCGGGCTTGGGCTGATCCGCGATCACGATATGCCCGGCGTAGAAGCCGTCGATGGTCACATGGACGATGGTGCCGGGCAGCTCGCAGGGCAGCCAGTTGACGCTCTGACGCTCCATCAGGCGGCTGTTGCCCACGCCGACGCGCTTGCCGTCCACCTCCGCCATGATACCGTGTCCGGCGATCTCCTCCACGTTGGAGACCCGGCTGCGGTCCATTCCGCTTTTGCAGGCCTCCCGCAGAGAGACGGCGATGGGGTGCGTGGAATATTGCTCCGCCAGAGCCGCGTATTCCAGCACCTGATCCGCTTCAAAGCCCGCCTCCGGATGGATGGCGGATACGGCAAAGGTGCCTTTTGTCAGGGTGCCGGTCTTGTCGAACACCACGGTGTCCGCCTTGGCCAGCGCTTCCAGATAGTTGCCGCCCTTGACCAGAATACCGCACTTGGAGGCGCCGCCGATGCCGCCGAAAAAGCTCAGAGGTACGGAGATTACCAGCGCGCAGGGGCAGGAGATGACCAGGAAGGTCAGAGCCCGGTGGAGCCAATCCGTCCAGACGGTGCCCGCCAGAAATCCGGGAAGGGTGGGCAGCACCGCCAGCAGGACCGTAGGGATCAGGAACAGAGCCAGCGCCGCATACACCACACAGGGGGTATAGTATTTGGCAAACCGGGTGATAAACTGCTCGCTGACGGCTTTCTTTTCGCTGGAATTCTCCACCAGCTCCAGAATTTTGGAAACCGTGGATTCCTCACAGGGCTTTGTCACCGTCACCCGCAGCAACCCCGTCAGGTTCACGCAGCCGCTGATGATGTCGTCCCCCGCCGCGATTCTCCGGGGCAGGGATTCGCCGGTGAGCGCGGCGGTATCCAGTGTGGAGCTGCCCTCCAGAACGGTGCCGTCCAGAGGCACCCGCTCGCCGGGCTTCACCACGATGACGGAGCCCACCGGCACGTCCTCCGGATCCACCGTTTCCAAGCCGTTTTCCGTTTCCAGATTGGCGGTGTCCGGGCGAATGTCCATCAACGCGGCAATGGAGGTCCGGGACTTACCCACGGCATAATCCTGAAACAGCTCACCGGTCTGGTAGAACAGCATGACGAACACAGCCTCGTCAAACTCCCCGGTAGCATAGGCACCCACGGTGGCAAGGGCCATCAGGAAGTTTTCGTCAAAGACCTGCCCATTGACAATGCCCAGTGCCGCCTTCCGCAGCACATCATAGCCGATGATGAAATACGGCGCCAGACAGCACAGGCCCCGGACCCAGCCGGTAAGGGGCAGCAGCTTGACAAGAACCAGCAGAGCCGCCGCGATCAGAATGCGGTTCCGCATTTTTCTTTGCTTTTTGGAAAGGGTCGTCATCGTATCCTCCTTTTCGGGACCAGGCGAAGCGCCGCCTTACGGCAGTTACGTTCCGAAACGCGCCAGCGGCGGCGGTTCTTACAGGTGCAGTTCGCAGTCCGGCTCAATCTTCTTCGCGGTAGCCACGACCTTTTGCAGGATCTCGTCAAAGCGGGCGTCATCGGCGTCCAGCGTCAGCTTCTGGGTCATGAAGCTAACCGTGGCGTTGTTGACGCCGTCGATCTTTTTAATGGCGTCCTCCACCTTGGCAGCACAGTTGGCGCAGTCGATCTCGAACTTGTAATGCTTCTTCATAATAGCTTCCTCCTGATTTTAATATTTATGAGAACTGAATTGGAAGTCAAAAATTACTCCAAAATATGTTCTAATCCCTGATCGATGATGGTTTTCACATGATCGTCCGCCAGAGAATAAAACACCGTTTTGCCGTCCCGCCGTGACTTTACCAGCCGGGCGTTTTTCAGTGCCTTGAGCTGATGGGAAATAGCGGATTGGGTCATCCCCAGCAGCGCCGCGATGTCGCACACGCACATCTCTGCCTCAAAGAGCACATACAGGATACGGATGCGGGTGGAATCACCGAAGATCCGGAACAGTTCTGTCAGGTCATACAGGGTATCTTCCCCCGGCATCTCCTTTTGTACTCTCTCTACGATCTCATCGTGGGCATGCATGAATTCACAGCACTCCACGTTGTAGCGGTCCTCCATGATTGGCCTCCTTTCGCATGAATGTCTGCTCATATGTTCATGATAACACGTATTAGCCGTTTGTCAACCCTGAATTTGAAAAAAGAGTAGAAATCGGAGAAAATATGTGATACACTCAAAAAGTAGTACAATAGAAAGGTATACGAAAACAAAATGGACGAAATTACAATTGAAATGTTTAAGGACAAAGAGCGCAAAAATCTCTTTGCCACTTACAACCATATTGAAATGGTCATGGTAGAGGAAGATCACGCCGTATTCCGGCTGAACATCCAGCCGGAGAGCAAGAACTCCTACGGTATGGTCCATGGCGGTGCCATTTACGCCATGGCGGACAACGCCACCGGCTTTGCCGCCCATACCGATGGCCGCAATTACGTCACGCAGACCAGCGCTCTTCACTTTCTGCGCAACCAGTCTGAGGGTGAGATCCAGGCTGACGCCCGGGTGCGTCACCGGGGCCACTCCACTTGCCTGGTGGCGGTGGACATTCTGGGTGAGGATGAGAAGCTGCTGGCCACCGGCGAGTTCACCTTCTTCTGCGTGGACCCGGAGATCATGGCCCGTAAGGTGAAAAAGGCGTAAAAGACAGTAAATAGCAAAAAGCGGAACGGAGAGCTTCTCCGTTCCGCTTTTTCATTCTTTTTACGCTTGTTTTCTCAATGGTATGGTGAAGGTAAAGCGGGTGGACGCCGCATCACTCTCCGCCTTCAGTGCGCCCTTATGTTCCCAGGCGATGGTGTCCGCAATAGCCAGCCCCAATCCAAACCCGGATTTTTCCCCACGGGAGGCGTCCGCCCGGTAAAACCGCTCAAACAGATGGGCCAGATGCTCCGGCGGAATGGGGTCACCGGGATTGGAAACGGTGAGTCGGGCCTGCCGGTCCATCTTTTCCAGCGTCAAGGTGATATGGCCGCCCTCCGCGCCGTATTTCACGGCATTGTCCAGCAGAATGGAGATCAGCCGCCGCAGGCGGTCAGCGTCCCCCACCACGGTAATGTCCGCCGTGATCCGCTCCTCCAAGGGCTTTCCCTCCTCAAAGGCCACCGGCTCAAAGGCCAGCACGCAGTCCGTGGCCACATCGGAGAGGTTCAGCGGCTCCATGGCGGCAGGCCGGACGCCGTTGTCCGCCCGGGCCAAGGTCAGCATCTGCTCCACCAGAGTGCGCATCTGCTGCGCCTCGGTATGGATGTTGCCGCTCCACCGGGCAGGCTTTTCCGCAAGACCTGCCCCCTCCAACAGCTCCGCGTTGGAGAGGATTACCGTCAGCGGCGTCTTCAGTTCATGGGAGGCATCCGACAAAAACTGCCGCTGCTGCTTCCATGCCTTCTCCACCGGCCGTGTGACCCAGCGGGATGCCGCTGCCGCAATGCCCAGCAGCACCAGCATAGCGCCCAGTGCAATCAGCAGGTAGGAACGGACCAGCCGCCGCAGCACCGCCTGCTCCATGGACATATCCACAAAGGCCAGTTTCCGATAAAGACCGTTGTCCATGGAGAGATAGCGGAGGTGATACTCGCTGACCGTCCCCTCCGCCGCTCCCTGCTCCAGGCATTGGCTGAGAATGTCCCGCAGGGTATCGGTATTCTCCAAATCGGCATAGGTACCGCCGGTGATATAGGCGGTATCCCCCCAGATATTCACTGTGAAATAAGGCAGCAGCACCCGGTCCCCGCCGATCTCAATGGTGGGGTTGGGCACAGCGCCCCGGCCGCTGTCCTCCCGCAAGACCTGATACAGCATTTGGCGGCTGAGGTCCTCAATATTCTGCCGGACGGCGTGATAGGCGGCGCCGAACACCGCCGAGAGCACCAGGGCCACCAGCCCCATACACACCGCCACGAATTTCCAGCGCAGTTTCCGGATCATGACAAGTGCCTCCCCTTGTCGAAAAGTCTGTGGAAAATGTTGAAAAAGCTGTGGAAAAGTCGAATAGTCAGGTTTCCTGCTCCAACCGGTAGCCCACCATGCGGATGGTACGGATCTTTACCTTCGAGTGGAGGTGGTCCAGCTTTTTCCTCAAAAAGGAAATGTAGACCTCCACATTGTTGTCCTCGGCATCGGATTCATACCCCCACAGCTTGAGGATCAGATTCTCCTTGGTGAGGACCATTTCCCGGCTCCGCATTAGCAGCTCCAGCATATCAAATTCCTTCCGGCTGAGCCGGACGGACCGCTCTCCGCAGCTAAGCTGAAAGGTATCCGTTTCCAGCCGCAGATCGCCGTATTCCAGATTCTGAGAGGCCCGCTGCTCCGGCTGACGCCGGGTCAGCATCCGGACGCAGGCCAGCAGTTCCTTGGGTTCAAAGGGCTTGGTGAGGTAGTAGTCCGCACCGCAGTCCAGCCCCTCCACCCGGTCCGCAAGCTCCGAACGGGCCGAGAGCATCAGCACCGGGACGGTTTTCCCCGCCTGCCGCAGCGCCCGCAGAACGGAAAATCCGTCCTTCTTCGGCAGCATCACATCTAAAATCACCAGATCATAGATGTCGGACAAAGCGTTATCCAAACCGCTTTCCCCGTCATGACAGATGTCCGCGGTATAGCGCTCCAGCTCCAGCAGGTCCCGGAGGGTCTCCGCCAGGCGGACCTCATCCTCCACTATGAGAACACGCATCGTTCTTCCCTCCCGTCAGGACGCTTCCTCCATTCCCTGATAGGCCAGCCGCATCATGGGGTCCAGCAGCTCCAGCTCCATGAGGTAGATGGCCGGCTCGTCCCCGAAGCGGACGTAGCGGCCGGTGCCGCCCATATTCTGAGTTCCGACGTTCATTTCAAAAATGCCCTCAATGCCGGTGGCGGTCTGATAATGCACCGTCAGCGTCACAGGGTCCTGAAAACCGCAGAAGGTCACCGCGTCATCAGAGGGGCGGAAGTCCACACATTCCGCCACTTCCAGGGCCGCCAGATCCTCCAGCAGCGCCCGCAGAGACGGGGCGTCGGTAATGTTGGCCCCGCCGGAACGCCAGGAAACGGCGTCGCTGTCATCTTCCGCATGGGTGGCAGTGAGCACAGTGGAATTCCGGACCTGGGTGCTATTTCCCTCCAGATCCACCTGCTCCACCAGCGGCCCCTGCAACTGGATAGACGTGATGGTACTCTCCGTCAATCCCGGTAGCTCTGGCAGGCGGCACATCTGGTAGATGGGCGTCTGCATGGCCTGACGCAGCGTGCCATCCAGAATAAAGACATGGTCCGGGGCACTGTTGATGGTTGCGTAATAGCTGGTGCCATCGGTGGTGGCGTTCCCCAAGGTAACGATCAGCGCAGCATCATCCGGAGCCGTGGCCGTCAGGCTCACATCCGGGGCATCCAATCCGTACACCGACAGGTCCTCCGGCATATCCAGCGTCTGCTGGGGCTTGAGGGTCTCCAAAATCGTCAGAATGGACTTGACGTGGGTATCGTCCAGCGGGAAGTCCGGCTCACTGTCCCAGGTCCAGACGCCGTCCTCATTCAGGGAGAAGGACAGCGTTGTGGAGCCATTGCTGTAAGACAGGGCCACATATTCACTCCGGGCTGCCTCCGCGATGTCCGACGGGGAAACGGTGTTCTGATCCTTGGCAGCCTGGGCCGCCCGGTAGCGGATGCTCAACACGACGAGCACCGCAGCGCACAGCACCGCCAGAATGATGCTCAGAATCGTGATCAATCGTTTTTCTTTCCAGCTCATGAAAGCCTCCTTATTGTTGTATCACGCCGGTTTTCGGCGAAATTCCACATTGTGACAGAATATTATACCACGCATCCGCCTGTGGGACAAGCGGAACCTGTGTCATCAGAAACATGGTTTTCCGCAAAAATTTCAAAAATTTAAGTCTGTCCTCTTGACAATTTCCCATTTCGTGTTATTGTATTAGTTGCTTAACACAATAACACAAGGAGGTGGCTCATGAACTGGCAGTTTTCCAATGATGCCCCGATCTACGCCCAGCTCATCGGGCAGATCCGGGCCGGCATCGTCTCCGGTGCGTTCTCGCCGGGAGAGCGGCTGCCCTCCGTGCGAGATCTGGCTATGGAGGCGGGCGTCAACCCCAACACCATGCAGCGGGCCTTGACGGAACTGGAGCGGGACGGACTGGTATACAGCCAGCGGACCTCCGGCCGCTATGTAACGGAGGATCAGACGGCCATTATGGAGGCCCGCCATGCACTGGCGGCGGACCGGGTGCGGTCCTTTCTGACCGATATGGAGCGTCTGGGATTTGAAAAGGAAGACTTGCTGTCGCTGCTGCGGCAGGAGTCGGAAAAGGAGTGAACATATGCCGATTTTAGAATGTAACCAGCTCTCCAAGAGCTACGGCAAGGTTCCGGCGCTGGATGGCGTCAGCTTTGCCATTGAGCCGGGCCGGATCGTGGGCCTTTTAGGTCCCAACGGCAGCGGCAAGACCACCCTCATCAAGCTGGCCAATGGCCTGCTGACCCCCAGCAGCGGGGAAATTTTGATCGACGGCAGGACCCCCGGCCGGGAGACCCACGCCATGGTCAGCTATCTGCCGGAGCGCACCGCCATCCCCACCTGGATGAGCGCCGGTCAGCTCATGGATTTTTACGAGGATTTCTACCCGGACTTCCGCCGTCAGGCTGCGGAGGAGATGCTTCACCATCTGAACATCCAGCCCAAGCAGCGGATCAAGCAGATGAGCAAGGGCACCCGGGAAAAGGTTCAGCTCATTATGGTC
>ERZ832522.3724-NODE-3724-length-16246-cov-7.125440_pt1 | contig 16246 bp, 18 predicted proteins | sample MGYA00519951_ERZ832522 | MGnify/ENA primary metagenome ERZ832522 (study PRJEB31850, sample SAMEA3708728) | human gut metagenome | biome: human gut; feature: human-associated habitat; material: faeces | place: China | collected 2014 ... | reverse complement strand
TGCTTCGCCGCTTATGTACCTGTACTGGCTGCGGCACCTGACGGGGCGCAGGCGCTTTGACGGCCTTGAGGCCGCCTGCGTGCTCTGCTTATGCGCACTGATCGGAAGCGTTGATTTTCGCTTGGTTTCGCCGCTTCTGGCGAGATTGATACACGGGTAGAAAGGACATATTGGTACGCTCATTCATGCTGGACTTGATTCATGCTTATGAAACTTACCTGACGAAGGTAAAGCAGGCATCCGCCAACACGGTCTGCTCCTATATGCGGGACATTCGGCAGTTCACCGAGTGGCTGCAGGAAAGCGAGCATACGGACATTCTGGATGCCACCCAACTGAATATCAGTGACTACCTGAGTCATCAGCGCGTGGAAGGAAAGTCCGGTGCTACGATTTCCCGGACGCTGGCAAGTCTGAAAAATTTCTATGCCTATGTCATTTCCACCGGCTTTCTGGAAGAATCCCCCGTCAGCGGGGAGATTCACGTGGACAGAGGAGAGAAGAAGCTGCCCCAGATCCTCACAGGCAAGGAAGTGGAGCTTCTGCTGGCGCAGCCCTCTGGCGTGGATGCCAAGGGACTGCGGGACAAGGCCATGCTGGAAGTCATGTACGCCACCGGCATCCGGGTCACGGAGCTGATCGACCTGAACGTGGAGGACGTCAATCTGGAGCTGGGCATTCTCAAGTGTACCAGCGCCAAGAAATCCCGTGTCATTCCGCTGTATCCCGCTGCCCTCCGGGCGCTGAGCGTGTACTTAAAGGAAGTCCGGCTGCTCATGGTGGACGACCCCAGAGAGCAGGCGCCGTTCGTCAACGTGGGCGGCGCGCGGATGAGCCGTCAGGGCTTCTGGAAGCTGCTAAAAGGCTATGCGCAGCGCGCGGGAATCACGGAAGAGGTCACGCCGCATACTTTGCGCCACTGCTTTGCGGCACATCTGGTTGCAAACGGCACAAACCTGCAGAGCGTGCAGGAAATGCTCGGACATGCCGACATCTCCACAACGCAGATTTATATCAATGTGAATCAGGAACAAATCCGGGAAGAAAAAAGGCTCATCCGTTAGGGTGAGCCTTTTTAGACGAATGCATAATTTTATTTCTGCGGACAGAATATCTGTTGAGCCTGCAAGCTGCCGTTTTGAAGACAGGTGATATTTAGTAATTCAGCTCCGCCAGATCGTAGATGAGGCGCTCGGAAGCTTCCCAGCCGAGGCAGGCATCCGTGATGGACTTTCCATAAACGCCGCCGCCAACCTTCTGGTTGCCTTCTTCGATATAGCTCTCGATCATAACGCCCTTGACGAAGTTGTGGATGTCGGGGCTTAAATGACGGCTGTGCATCACCTCTTTGACGATTCGAACCTGCTGGTCAAACTGCTTATTGGAGTTGGAATGGTTGGAATCGATAATGCAGGCGGGGTTTTTTAAATCACGCTCGTTATAAAGACCGAGCAGGATCTGCAGATCCTCGTAATGATAGTTGGGAATGTTGCGTCCGTGCTTGCTTGTCGCGCCGCGCAGGACGGTGTGGGCGAGGTCGTTGCCGTTTGTCTGCACTTCATAGCCGCGGTAGATGAATCTGTGCGGATGCTGTGCGGCATAAACGGAGTTCAGCATAACGGAGAAGTCACCGCTGGTGGGGTTCTTCATGCCAGACGGAAGATCGAAGCCGCTAACCGTCAGACGGTGCTGCTGATCCTCTACGCTGCGGGCGCCGATTGCCACATAGGACAGAATATCGGATACATAGCCCCAGTTTTCGGGATAGAGCATTTCATCGGCAGCGCTGAGGCCGGTTTCGGACAGCGCGCGGATGTGCATATGGCGCATCGCGATCAGACCGTGCAGGAAATCCTCTTTTTTTTCGGGGTCGGGCTGATGAACAATACCCTTGTAGCCGTCGCCGGTGGTACGGGGCTTATTGGTGTAAATTCTTGGAATCAGGATCAGGCGGTCGGATACCTTGTCGTTGACTTTTGCAAGACGGTGGATATAATCGCAGACCGCATCCTCGTTATCTGCAGAGCAGGGACCGATGATGACTAACAGCTTGTCGCTTTTGCCGGTGAGGACGTCGCGGATTTCAGCGTCACGCTTCTGCTTGATTGGAACCAGAGAATCCGGAACCGGATACTGCTCCCGGATTTCATCGGGAGTAGGAAGTTTTCTGATATAATCGAAACTCATGACTTTTCTCCTTCGCAGGCGGTGCCGATGAAGCACCATTCTCTTTCCGGCTGCATATTTATGCAGAACGGAAGCGTTTTTCATTATAGTATAGGAAAAACGCAGGTGCAAGCCAATTTTATGATTTCGTACCAGTTTCCATGTAGCTTTCCGCGGGCAGATTTCATGCTCGCATGAAAATCTGCTTACGGAAAGCTACAGAGGGAGCGCCGCTTTATGAGCAAAAATAGCTGCAAAGCAGCGGAGAGCATCGAAGATGCGGTTTTGCGAATGGCGCGGGAAACTGTGCAAATGGCGCGGGAAACTGGTTGCTGATGCGCGAAAAACAGTCAATTCACTTATGACGCCGCGACAAAACAAAAAACAGCGCTGCTGCGCAGAGTATCGTCAGGAGCACCTGCCCGAAGAGCATGCCCTGGAACAGTCCGGGAATGCCGGAGAGCGGCAGGATGAAAAAAACGAAGAACAGCCGCACGGCGAGGGACAGGATTTGGAACAGAAAAGTACAGCCTGTTTTTCCAAGCCCGTTTAAAATCGAAAGCAGCGTCGTATTCAGGTACAGAAAAGGGCAGAGAAAACAAAACATCCGAATCAGCTGGCCGGCAAGCACGCTTCCAAACAGCGCAGAGCCGATGAAGTTTCCGCACAGAGAAAAGGCGGCAGTACAGCCGACGCCGATGAGAAGACAGAAGCGGGTGCACTGGAAAATGGCACTGTAGATGGCGCTCTGGTTATTCGAGGCGTCCGCACGGGAGATGGTCGGCATGAGCAGGACAGCGATTGAATTAGTCAGCGCGCCGGGAAACAGGATGCAGGTCATCGCCATGCCGGTGTATACGCCATAAGCAGAAAGCGCCTGATGGGAGGAATAGCCAAACAGCTGCAGGCTGACCGGGATGCGGGAGGATTCGATTGTTCCGAGCAGATGCAGGCAGACCCGCGTGGCGCACAGGGGTGCAGCGAAGGAAAACAGTCTGGAAAACAGCTCCGGCAGGGGGAGGTTGAGCGGAAGGCTTTCGGGCAGTTTTTTCGAAAAATGGATTCTTGCGGCAAAAACGGAAACCACCATGGAAGCGCATTCCCCGATGACAAGTCCGACTGCAGCGAGCTGAATCGTACAGGAAAGTCCGCGAGCTGTCGCATACTGCCAAAAAAGCATGACGCTGCCGACGCGGAAGCACTGTTCAAAAACCTGACAGAACGCCGGAAGAAAGGATTTTCGGATGCCGTAATAATAGCCGTTGATACACGAATGGATACAGGCGGCGGGAAAGGAGAGGGCGGCGATTTTTAAAAGCGGCGCACAGCGCGTTTCTTTTAATAAAAAGTCGGAAATAAAATCAGCCTCCCGCCAGACAAAGAGCGTGCAGAGGCACGAAAGGACGAACGAGACGGACAGACCGGTAAGCAATATCCTGCGTTTGGCGTAGATTGCTGCTTCCGGTTCTGCGGCGGTAAATTTGGAGATCGAACTCTGGATGGCAGAGGTACACAGCGCAAAGGAAAGAGCGAGCACCGGACTGATCAGCTCATAGATGCCCATTTGCTCCGCACCGAAGGTGCGGGAGAGGAAAATCCGGTAAAAAAAGCCGATAATGCGGCTGAAAACTCCGGCGGCAGTCAGCAAAAGAGCGCCCTTCAACAGATGATTTTTATACATGGCAAAAAACGTCCCGGGAATCCTTACTGAAAGTATACGCGCAGGAACAAGGTGACAGAACTGCCCTCTGCAGTGCCGCATATGTGTGGATCAAAAAAGCGCCACCACGCGTGTCGGTGCGAAAAGCTGCAGTATGCATAAAACAGTTGCGCCGCCTGTTGTTTTACGGTATACTTTCGGTGTCGAAATTGTTTTCAATAACCCAATACACAGGAGAGGATGGTTGTTTTTGATGAGCACAGACAGATATACAAGCCCGTTATCGGAACGGTATGCAAGCCGCGAAATGCAGTTCATTTTTTCTCAGGATATGAAGTTCCAGACCTGGAGAAGACTTTGGATTGCGCTGGCAGAGACAGAAAAGGAACTCGGACTTCCGATCACACAGGAGCAGATCGATGAGCTGAAAAGCCATGCGACTGATATCAACTACGATGTGGCAAAAGCGCGCGAGAAGGAAGTGCGCCATGACGTTATGAGCCATGTGTATGCCTACGGTGTACAGTGCCCGAAGGCGAAGGGCATTATCCATCTGGGAGCAACCTCCTGCTATGTAGGGGATAATACCGATATTATTATTATGGCAAAGGCCCTCGAGCTGGTTCGCAAAAAGCTGTTAAATGTCATCCGTGAGCTGGCAGATTTTGCAGACAAGCAGAAGGACCTGCCGACACTGGCATTTACCCATTTCCAGCCCGCGCAGCCTACGACAGTCGGTAAACGCGCCTCTCTGTGGCTGCAGGAGTTTTACATGGATCTGTGCGATCTGGACTATGTAAAGGATTCCCTGCGTCTGCTTGGTTCCAAGGGTACGACCGGTACACAGGCATCTTTCCTGGAATTGTTTGCGGGAGATCAGGAAAAGGTGGACCGCCTCGATCCCATGATCGCTGAAAAATTAGGCTTCCCCGGTTGCTATCCGGTATCCGGACAGACCTATTCCCGTAAAGTTGATACCAGAGTGATGAATGTGTTGGCCGGCATTGCAGCCAGTGCACACAAGATGTCCAACGATATCCGTCTGTTGCAGCATCTGAAAGAAGTGGAAGAACCCTTCGAGAAAAATCAGATCGGCTCCTCCGCGATGGCATATAAGAGAAACCCGATGCGCAGTGAAAGAATTGCTTCCCTGTCCAGATATGTGATGGTGGACGCATTAAATCCTGCGATTACATCCGCTTCCCAGTGGTTTGAGCGCACGCTGGACGATTCCGCGAACAAGAGAATTTCCATTGCGGAAGGCTTCCTTGCGATTGACGGCATTCTGGATCTTTGCATGAACGTCGTAGACGGCCTGGTTGTATATCCGAAAGTAATTGAGAAGCGCCTGCGCAGCGAGCTGCCGTTTATGGCGACCGAAAATATCATGATGGACGCAGTAAAGGCAGGCGGCGACAGACAGGAGCTGCATGAGAGAATCCGCGAGCTTTCCATGGAAGCAGGACGCAGAGTAAAAGAAGAGGGTGCAGACAACCAGCTGATGGCGCTGATCGCACAGGACGAAATGTTCCATCTTGACGAAGCTGCCCTGGAAGCATCCCTTGAGCCCTCCAAATATGTCGGCTGCAGCGCACATCAGGTAGAGCGCTTCTTGAACGACGTGATCCGTCCGTTGTTAAAAGAAAATGAAGCGGACCTTGGCATGAAGGCGGAAATCAACGTATAAGCTATACTTATGGGAAATATAAAATTTATTGATTTTACTTATATAAAAAATCTGCTATACTAAATCAGTAAGATGACATATGCGCTGATGGGACAGCGCACATAAAGGGATGCCGATTTTAGCGGCAGAATGAGAGGAAAAATGGTTAAAGCAGTAGTAGGTGCAAACTGGGGCGATGAAGGAAAAGGCAAGATTACAGATATGCTTGCGAAGGAAGCGGATATTGTCATCCGTTTTCAGGGCGGTGCAAATGCCGGACATACGATTGTCAACGATTACGGCAAATTTGCGCTTCACACACTGCCCTCCGGCGTGTTCTACAGCCATATTACCAACATCATCGGCAACGGTGTTGCACTGGATATTCCAAAAGTTTTTAACGAGGTCAACCAGCTGGTAGAGCGGGGCGTACCGGCACCGCATCTGATGATTTCCGACAGAGCACAGGTGGTAATGCCCTATCATATTTTACAGGATACCTATGAAGAAGCACGTCTGGCAGGCAAGTCCTATGGCTCCACCAAGTCCGGCATTGCGCCGTTTTATTCCGACAAGTTTGCAAAGATCGGTTTCCAGGTCAGCGAGCTGTTCGACGACGAGGTGCTGGAAGAAAAGGTGCAGAAGGTCTGCGAACTCAAAAATGTCCTGTTCGTGAATTTGTATCATCAGGAACCGCTCGATCCCAAAGAGCTGTTAAATACCCTGCATGAATACCGCGACATGGTAGCTCCTTATGTGGGCAACGTGTCCGAGTTCTTATATCAGGCGGTCAAAGAAGGCAAAAACATCCTGCTGGAAGGTCAGCTGGGTACGATGAAAGATCCTGACCACGGCATTTACCCGATGGTAACGTCTTCTTCCACACTGGCAGCATACGGCGCAATCGGCGCAGGCATTCCGCCTTATGAAATCAAAAAGATTATTGCCGTTACCAAGGCATATTCCTCCGCAGTCGGTGCAGGCGCATTTGTTTCTGAAATCTTCGGTGACGAAGCGGATGAGCTGAGAAGAAGAGGCGGCGACGGCGGCGAATTCGGCGCGACAACCGGTCGTCCGAGAAGAATGGGCTGGTACGACTGCGTTGCTTCCCACTACGGATGCAGACTGCAGGGCGCGACCGACGTTGCGCTGACCGTTCTGGACGTTCTGGGTTATCTGGATGAAATCCCGGTTTGCGTCGGCTATGAAATCGACGGCCAGGTGACAAAGGAGTTCCCGGTTACCTGCAAGCTGGAAAAAGCGAAGCCTGTATACGAGGTTCTGCCCGGCTGGAAATGCGATATCCGTGGTATCCGGACCTATGAAGAGCTGCCGGAAAACTGCCGCAAGTACATTGAGTTCATCGAAAACCAGATCGGCTATCCGATTACAATGGTATCCAACGGCCCTGGCAGAGATGACATCATCTACAGAAACAGCCCGCTGGCATAAGACAGTTCGCAAGAACCCTGGATAATTTTCCACAGGCAGGTTTGCCTGCAAGCGCGAAAGCGACAAGTGAACTTCCCGGATGACAGAAATCCTAAAATCCCTTATAATAGAGTCATGGCTCATTGCCTCATTTTCGGGCGGCGGCCATCGACTCTGTGATAGGGGATTTTTTTGATGACAGCAAATCTGGAATATTATCGTGTTTTTTATTATGTGGCACGCTGCAGCTCAGTGACAAAGGCGGCGGCAGCGCTTTCCTTGTCTCAGCCGGCGGTCAGCCAGAGCATCCGGCAGCTGGAAAAGGCCCTCGGCAGCAGCCTGTTTGTGCGCAGTGCGCGTGGAATCAGCCTGACGGCGGAAGGAAAAATCCTGTACGAATATGTGGAAAAAGGGTATAGCGCATTTCTTGCCGGGGAAAAGCGGCTGTTGCAGATGCAGAACCTGGAATGCGGTGAAATTACGATCGGGGCGTCCGATATGACGCTGCGTTTTTTCCTGTTACCGTATCTGGAACGGTTCCATGAAAAATATCCGGGGGTGCGGTTTCAGATTACGAATGGTCCGACGCCTGCGACGATGGGACTTTTAAAAGAGAAAAAGATCGATTTTGGAGTCGTATCCGGTCCTCTGGAAAAGCAGGAGGGCGTCCGCTTGATGCCTGTGCGTAAAATTGAAGATATTTTTGTGGCAGGACGAAACTTCCTGGAATATACCCGTCAGAAGCAACCGCTTTCCGTTTTGGAAAAAGTGCCACTTATCATGTTGGATCAGGATACAAGCACAAGACGTTATGTCCAGCGTTTTTTGGAGCAGAGAAAGGTGTTCGTCCACCCGGAGTTCGAGCTTGCAACAAGCGATATTATCGTGCAGTTTGCCTTGAGAAACCTCGGTGTCGGAAGCGTTGTGCGCGATTTTGCCAAAAAGGAGCTGGACAGCAGAGAGCTGATAGAGTTAAAATTGGAAGAGCAGCTGCCGCAGCGGGAGTTTTTCGTCGTGACGGAGGAAAAGGGCAGCAGCAGTCTGGCGGCGCAGGAACTTTTGCGGATGCTGTCAGAAACAGCAGAAGAAAATGAGGGAGGCGATCGGATATGATCAGAACAATTATCAGCGATATCGGAAACGTATTATCCGGTTTTACCTGGTACGATTTTTATAAAAGCAAGGGATATTCGGAAGAAATGGTGGAGCGTCTGGCAAAGGCGACGGTAGGGAGTGACATCTGGAAAGAATATGACCGCGGCGTCCTTTCCGAAGAGGAAATTTTGAACCGGTTTATTGCAAACGATCCGGAGCTGGAAGAAGACCTTCGCAAAACGCTGGCAAACGTCCGCGGCATCATGGAGCGTTATGATTATGCGATTCCGTGGATTGAAGAGTTAAAGGCGAAGGGCTATCAGTTCCTGGTGCTGTCGAATTTTTCCAGAAAGGTGCTGCGCGAGTGCTGGAGCGATCTGGATTTTCTGCCGTATGTGGATGGCGGCATCCTTTCGTGTCAGGATAAGCTAATCAAGCCGATGCCGGAAATTTATTCGCTGATTTTAAGCCGGTATCATTTAAAACCGGAGGAATGTGTCTTTATGGACGATATTTTGGAAAATGTGGAAGCTGCCCGCAGAGCCGGGATCAATGCCTTTGTATTTGAAAATCAGGAACAGGCAAAGCAGATGCTTCGGACGTTTGGAGTAGAGTAGGGTGAAACATAAGCGAGATCCCTTATGTTTCACACGGCTATTTATACCGGGCATCACAAAGCAGCGGTGAACGCAGAGCAGAGCTGGAAGTTCTGCCTGCGGAATGGAGAGTAACATGGTGAAACGATATATAACTCAGGGAAATCTGCTGATGGAGGTCAATCGGGCGGATGGCGGCTGCTGGGTGAACCTGGTTGCGCCGACCCTGGAAGAATGTGTGCAGATTGCACAGGAATTTCAGATTGACCTTGCGGATGTCCGCGCCGCGCTGGATGATGAGGAAAGCTCCCGTGTGGACGTCAGCAACGAATATTCCCTGATTTTATTCGACGTTCCGTCTGTGGAATACCGTCATCAGCGGGAAGCGTATACGACCATACCGCTCGGTCTGATCTTGGTGAACGATGTGCTGCTGACTGTATGTGCGGAAGCAACGCCGGTTCTGAAAAATTTTCTGGAAAATACGGTCAAGGAGTTCAGCACTAAAAAACAGATGCGCTTTATCTACCAGATTTTTTTGCGTTCCTGCATGCTGTATCAGTCTTATCTGCGCATTATCGACCGCAAGCGGAAGGAGATCGAGGCGCATATTGGGGACGATACGGAGGAAATGGAGCTGATCGACTTACATGAGCTGGAATCCAACCTCGTATACTTTGATACGTCGCTGCGTGCCAACAAGGTCGTACTGGATCGTCTGATGCGCTATAGCCGCATCAAGAAATACCCGGAGGATCAGGACCTTTTGGACGACGTTGTGGTCGAAAACCAGCAGGCGATCGAAATGACGCGGATCTACCGGGACATTATCCAGGGAACGAGAGAGCTGCTTTCCTCCCTGATGGATAATCGCTTAAACAGCGCGATGAAATACCTTGCGTCGATCACGATCGTCATGGCGATCCCGACGATAATTTCCGGCATTTACGGAATGAACGTTTCCGAAAAATGGATGCCGCTGGCCCATACGCCTTACGGTTTCGGGATTATCTGCGTGCTGATTTTAGTTGCATGCGTGATTACGATGAAAGTGCTGAAAAAGAGAAAGATGCTGTAGATGCGAAAAAAAGTGTGTACGAAAGCTGAAAAAGTGCTGCTGCCCGGGAAATAGTTGCCGGTGCAACAGCACTTTTGCGTTTTAGTTCTGCGCAGCATTTGCCTCGTCCTCGTTCTGCGTGCGGTCTGCGTCGGTCTGTCCGATATCGAAGGATGCGATCGTGTGCTTTTGTTCAAACTGTCCGTAAAGCCAGATGAAAATCCAGAGCAGGATCGGGACTGCAACCGTGCAGATCAGACAGCCGGAAAAGAGCCGCTGCCAGCCTGGAAACGCAAAAACTGCGCTGAGGAGCGTGATGAGATAGAGCGCTGCTAAAAGGACGATACAGACGATGGCTGCGATTTGCTTTGCCGTTTTTTTCTTCTTCATAAGAGTCTCCATTCTGCCGTCGCAGGACGGCTGAAACAAATTCAAAGCTGTACTTTACATTGCCGATGATAATGATATAATACGTTTGATAGCATACATCAAAGGGGAGCGCTTTGCAAGCGCAGGAGGGAACAAAAGATGATATTTGAACCAATGGACAGAATTGTATTTGCAGGGGATTCGGTAACAGATATGGGAAGCGCACAGCCTGTGGGGGAAGGTTTGTTTGATAATGTAGGTCAGAGCTATGTGCGTATCATCGAGAACATGCTGAGCACCTGGTATCCGGAAGTGTATCTGCGTGTGACCAATTCCGGTGTTTCCGGCAACACGAGCAGAGATCTGCTACAGCGTTTTGATTCGGATGTTGTTGCCTTAAATCCGGATTGGGTTTCGATCTGCATCGGCATCAACGACGTATGGAGACAGTTTGACAGCCCGGCGATTCCGGACGGACAGGTGATGCCCGAAGAATACGAAGCAAATCTGGAAAAAATGATTCTGTCGGTAAAAGGAAAAGTAAAGGGCATCTTTATTTTGACGCCTTATTATATGGAGCCTAATCCGCAGGACTGGATGCGCAAGAGAATGGACGAATACGGTGCGATCTGCAAAAAGCTGGCTGCAAAGCACGGCTGCTGTCTGGTTGATCTGCAGGAGGTATTCAACCGGTATTTTGAGTATCGTCATTCTTCCTATATTGCATGGGACAGAGTGCATCCGAACCTGATCGGCGCAACTGTAATCGCAAAAGCATTTTTATCCCACTGCGGTTTTGAATACGACCATCAGCCTGCAAAAAAAGAAACGCAGACCTGTTAAGCGGCAAAGTGTTCACAGATTTTTTGCTTGCACAAATCGGGGGTCTGGGCTATAATAATGCAAAGTATGGATGCCCGTGCAAAAATGGGCGTGCGAAATGCAAAGGGAGCAATCCCGTCAGAAATTTAATTGAGGTGAAGAAATATGGCATTATTACAGCAGTGGAGAGATATGGCATACGACCAGCAGGCTGACAAGGCTAAGCTGCAGCAGTTCTGGGCAATTTATTTTACAAAAGAAAAGGATATCTACGCAGAACTGTTAAAGAACCCGGACGAGCTGGTAAGAGGCACGGTCAAAGAGCTGGCTGAGAAATTCGGCGTGGATATTATGACTATGACCGGTTTTCTGGACGGCATCAACGACAGCTTAAAGGCTCCCAACCCGATCGAGGAGATGGAGGAGGATACCGTTGTAAACCTCGGCTTTGATAAGGCACTGCTTTATAAGAACATGGTAGCTGCAGACGCAGACTGGCTGTACGAGCTGGAAGAGTGGAACGACATCTTCGATGAAGAGACCAGAAAGAAACTCTACAAAGAGCAGAAGAGTTCTACCACCATCGTAAAGGAAGCAAAGATTTATCCCAATGATCCCTGTCCCTGCGGCAGCGGCAAGAAGTACAAAAAGTGCTGCGGCAAAAATAAATGATCAAAGGCTCTTTACAAATCGAAACAGATCGATTAAGATAAGGGCAGAATTTGATAAAAAGACAACGCGTGGAAGAGAAGAGTAATCCCGGAATCTGTATCAGAGAGAAACGCCGGTATCTGCATTGCAGAGCTGTGCTGGAAGCGTTTTGACAGAGGTCTCGTATGAAAACCATCTCGGAGCGGTCCTTAATCGGACACGGTGATTCCGTTATCATCAAAAGAGCGGCAGACTGCTGTTGCAGATCTGCAAAATGGGTGGAACCGCGCTGAAGCGTCCCATGTACATCGCAAGGTGTGCATGGGACTTTTTTATCGTATAGGAAACTTCGTTTCTAAACGATAAAAACGCTTCGCGAGGATGCGCACTCGGCGCAAGGGTAGATGGTTGCCGAAGCAACCGCGCCTCGGCGCGAGAATGTGCCAGGGCACATTCTTTTTTATCTATAGAGAGGACGAGATTCACAAAACTATGTGAAGATCGAATAAACAGGTTATTTTCAAAATTTTTAAGATAGAAAAAGGCGAAAGCCGGAAGGAGATACCATGAAGGTTACATTAAAAGACGGCTCTGTAAAAGAGTACGCACAGGCAATGTCTGTGATTGATATTGCGAAGGATTTGAGCGAAGGACTTGCGAGAGCGGCATGTGCCGGAGAAGTAGACGGAGAGGTTGTAGACCTGCGTACCGTTGTCGATCACGACGCTGCAGTCAACATTCTGACTGCAAAGGATGAAAAAGGTCTGGCTGCACTGCGCCACACCACCAGCCATGTAATGGCGCAGGCTGTAAAGCGCCTGTATCCCAACACAAAGCTGGCGATCGGTCCCTCTATCGCAGACGGCTTCTATTACGATATGGAGTTCGAAACTCCTCTGACCAGCGACGATTTTGAAAAGATCGAAGCAGAGATGAAGAAGATTGTCAAAGAGGATTTAAAGATCGAGCGCTTTACTCTGCCCAGAGAGAAAGCAATCGAATTTATGAAGGAGAAAGAAGAGCCTTATAAAGTAGAACTGATTGAAGATCTGCCGGAGGGCGAAGAAATCAGCTTCTATCAGCAGGGCGAATTTGTAGACCTGTGCGCAGGTCCTCACCTGATGAGCACCAAAGAAGTTGGCAAGGCATTCAAGATCATGAGCCTTGCAGGCGCATATTGGAGAGGCGACGAACACAACCAGATGCTGACCAGACTGTATGCAACCGCTTTTGCAAAGAAGGACGAGCTGGAAGCTTACATTACCATGATGGAAGAGGCGAAAAAGCGCGACCACAGAAAGCTGGGCAAAGAGCTGGGACTGTTTATGATGCATGAAGCAGGTCCTGGTTTCCCGTTCTTCCTGCCTAAGGGTATGGTATTAAAGAACACCCTGCTGGACTACTGGCGTGAAATCCACAGAAAAGCAGGTTATGTGGAAATCTCCACTCCTGTGATCTTAAACAGAAGCCTCTGGGAGACCTCAGGTCACTGGGATCATTATAAAAATAACATGTACACCACTGTAATCGACGGCGAAGATTATGCGATCAAGCCGATGAACTGCCCCGGCGGCGTTTTGGTTTATGCATCTGAACCCCGTTCTTACAGAGATCTGCCGCTGCGTATGGGCGAGCTTGGTCTGGTACACCGTCATGAAAAATCCGGTCAGCTGCATGGTCTGATGCGTGTGCGCTGCTTCACACAGGACGATGCCCATATCTTCATGACACCTGAGCAGATTAAGGACGAAATCAAAGGCGTTGCAGGACTGATCAACGAAGTTTATTCCCTGTTTGGCTTCCAGTATCATGTAGAGCTGTCCACCCGTCCGGAGGATTCCATGGGCAGCGACGAAGACTGGGAGATGGCAACAGACGCGCTGCGCAGCGCTCTGGACGAGCTGCAGCTTCCTTATGTAGTAAACGAAGGTGACGGTGCGTTCTACGGACCGAAGATCGACTTCCATCTGGTAGACTGCATCGGACGTACCTGGCAGTGCGGTACGATCCAGCTTGACTTCCAGCTGCCTCAGCGTTTCGAACTGGAGTACGTTGGAGCTGACGGCGAGAAGCATCGCCCGATCATGATCCACCGCGTAGTATTTGGTTCTATCGAGCGTTTCATCGGTATCCTGATCGAGCATTTTGCAGGCGCATTCCCGACCTGGCTGGCTCCGGTACAGGTTAAGGTGCTTCCGATTTCCGATAAATACATGGATTATGCACAGAACGTCCTGAACAAGCTGACAGAAGCAGGCATCCGCGCAGAAGTGGATACCAGAGCAGAAAAGATCGGCTACAAGATCAGAGAGGCACAGACTGCCAAGATTCCTTACATGCTGGTTGTTGGTCAGAAGGAAGAGGAAGAAAACACCGTTTCCGTCAGAAGCCGTGCAGCCGGTGATGAAGGTGCAAGAAGCCTGGATACGTTCATCGCAGATATCTTAAAAGAGATCGAAACCAAGGAAAACCGCGTAAAGAAAGACTGATCCGGCAAAAAAAACTGCATAAAATAACCTGTCATCGGGCATACTGACTGCCAGGAGCTGCGCAGAATGCGCAACGCACTACGCTATGTGGCTGTAAGGTGGCGCATCACAGATCAGCCTGTCCTGTGCGCAGAGAAAATGCGGACGCATCGCGCAGCTCTTCCAGAAAAGGAGGTATGGACGATGACAGATTTAAAGTGTAGTGTGGAAACCTGCTGCTTTCATGACGGAGACTGCTGCTGCAGAAACGACATTATGGTAGGCGGCGCAAAGGCCTGCAGCTGTGATGAAACCTGCTGTGAGAATTTTGAACAGCAGAAGGAAGGCAGCGCAAGAAACGCAGACGGATATCCTGACCGGATGACGCAGATCGACTGCGAAGCGGTAAAATGCCGCTACAATACCAATTATAAATGTCAGGCAGAGCATGTGGACATGCGCGGAAGCCGTGCCGGGGACCGCAGGGAAACCGCCTGCGCGACGTTTGTGGAACGGTGATGGAAGTTCACCCGCGCCATTCGCAATACCGCGTCTTCGACGCTCTCCGCTGCTTTGCAGCTCATTTTTGCTCATAGAGCGGCGCTCCCTTCGTACATTTTCGCAAGCAGATTTTTGTGCAGGCACAAAAGCCGCTCACGAAAAGTACGAGGGAACTGTGATTAAAAAAATTAAAAAATTTGCACGACGGGCATTGACAAATGATGTTCGTCGTGCTAATCTCTATTAGTACGCAGATGCGTAAGGAACAAACAAGCAGAGTATCCACTCTCACCCTATAGCGATCGGGCTCATAGGCGTTTACAGTTTCCTTTGCTTCTCAGAGGAAGAGCAGAGGTTGTGAGTGGATAGAAGCTATCCACTTTTTTTATTTTATTTCTTATGGAGGGAACCAGCCATTAGCGAATTATTTATCAACGAACAGATCAGAGACAAAGAGATCCGTCTGATTGGGGAGAGCGGAGAACAGCTCGGCATCATGTCTTCCAGAGAAGCCCTGAAGCTGGCTGAAGAGGCAGGTTTGGATCTGGTAAAGATCGCCCCTACGGCAAAGCCGCCGGTCTGCAAGATCGTGGATTACGGTAAGTACAGATATGAGCTTGCCCGTAAGGAAAAGGATGCCAAAAGAAAACAGAAGGTCATCGAAGTAAAAGAGATCAGAATGTCTCCCAACATCGATACCAATGACTTAAATACCAAGGTCGGCGCGGCAAGAAAGTTCCTTGAAAAAGGCAACCGCGTAAAGGTAACATTGAGATTCCGCGGCCGTGAAATGGCGCATATGTCTACCAGTAAACATATTCTGGATGACTTTGCACAGATGCTTTCCGACATCGCTGTTGTAGAAAAGATGCCGAAGGTGGAAGGCAGAAGCATGATCATGTTTTTAACTGTAAAACGCTGATTGCACGGCTACAGTTAAAATATACGTTTAGGAAAATGAAGTAACAGGAGGAAATCAGATATGCCTAAAATGAAAACCAGCAGAGCTGCTGCAAAACGTTTTAAATTAACAGGAACCGGTAAGCTGAAAAGAGCAAAAGCTTACAAGAGCCATATCTTAACAAAGAAGTCCACCAAGAGAAAGAGAAATCTTCGTCAGGCAGCAATGACCGATGCTACCAATGTTAAGAATATGAAGAAGATTTTACCGTATTTATAAATCGTAAGGAGGAATCAGTAAGATGGCAAGAGTAAAAGGCGGCATGAGTGCCAGAAGAAAACATAATAAAGTATTGAAGCTTGCAAAAGGATACAGAGGCGCAAGAAGCAAACAGTACAGAGTTGCAAAACAGTCCGTTATGAGAGCTCTGACCTCTTCCTATGCTGGACGTAAGGAGAGAAAGCGTCAGATGAGACAGCTGTGGATCGCTCGTATCAATGCAGCTGCAAGACTGAACGGCTTATCCTATTCCAAATTTATGTTCGGCTTAAAGCAGGCTGGCGTAGATATGAACAGAAAGATGCTGGCAGAGATGGCAGTAAACGATGCGGCAGGCTTCGCTACCCTGGCTGAGCTGGCTAAGTCCAAAATCGCGTAAATTACAGGCTTGATAAAAGAAACGAAGACCTTCTGAAAGCATTCCTTTCAGAAGGTTTTTTGTTAGAAAGACTGAAAAAATGAGAGAGAACATATCGGGATATCCTGTAGAAAAGGTGACTATGGGATAAGCCCGTTTCAGATCGGATGTGAGGAAGATTGAAAAATAAAATTTTTCAATCGCGAGATTTGTGTCTGCGCGCACT
>ERZ832522.3711-NODE-3711-length-16291-cov-3.543176_pt1 | contig 16291 bp, 10 predicted proteins | sample MGYA00519951_ERZ832522 | MGnify/ENA primary metagenome ERZ832522 (study PRJEB31850, sample SAMEA3708728) | human gut metagenome | biome: human gut; feature: human-associated habitat; material: faeces | place: China | collected 2014 ... | reverse complement strand
CATGACCATATTCTATTCCACGGCAGAAACCAAGGAAATCCGAATCTCCACGAATCTGAACAGATACAAGAATATTGACGATCTACTGGAAATTATTAATGAAAGTGGTAAAGTGGTGGCTGCCCGCAAGGACAATACCATAACTATCCACACCCGATAATAAAGAAAGGATCGGGGCCTGCTCCAACATTTCCCGATCCTCTGTATTAATTAGTTATAATTAAAACATTTCAAAGGTATGAAAAAAAGATGGAAGAGTAATTTTCCGTTAGGGAGAAAATTGCAAAAAATTTTTAGATGTATGAAATTAACCTTTCTACTACTCACGTGTTTTGTCGTTCAGGCTTTTGCCAGCCTGAATGCACAAACTGTCACGATCAAAAAACAAAACGCATCACTGGAAGAAGTGATTTGGGAGTTAAAACAGCAGACCCGGTTCACCTTCATGTACAACAACGAAGACATCGCCCAAATAAAAGGGATTGATTTGAATGAAAAAGAAGTGGACGTGGAGAAAATTCTTCAAAAGTGCTTGAAAAACACGAACTTGGAATATGTCGTGTTAAACAATGCCATTGTCATAAAACTCAAAATGAACACGTTGGACGAAAAAAAGTCTGTCACGCTAAAAGGCTGGGTTTACGACAAGAAGAAAGAACCCATTCCGGGAGTAACGGTCAAACTGACCAATATTAATCTAGGGACGGCTACCAACAACAAGGGATGGTTCTCTCTTTCACTCCCATTAACCAAAGGGACACTGGAATTTTCCTTCGTGGGCTTTAAAACCCAAAAAATAAATTTCACGGAAAGAACAGATACATTGCGAATCATTTTGGAAGAAGATGTACAAACGCTGGATGAAACAGTGGTTGTCGCTTATGGAACAACAACTCGTCGGAAAGCTACCGGAGCTGTTTCCGTGGTAAAGGCTGAAGAATTCAAGGGTATTCCTTCTGCCAATATCGCCAATCTTTTACAAGGTCGTGTAGCCGGACTCGACATTACTAATCTTTCCGGAGCTCCCGGTGGTGGTGACGTGGCCATTACTGTAAGAGGATATAACTCATTGGATGTAGAAGCCGGACGGAGATTCTCAAATCCGCTATGGGTAATCGATGGAGTACCTTTAAACACGTTTACTTCCCCAATCACGGGAACCAATTTACTTTCCGACTTGAACCCGGATATGATCGAGTCCATACAAATATTGAAAGATGCCTCTTCAGCTGCCATATACGGTTCAAGAGCAGCTAACGGGGTTATCATCGTTACTACTAAAAAAGGAAGACAAAACCAAGATGCCACCTTTTCCGTGAATTTTTCAGAAACATGGAGTATTCTCCCGGAATATCCAGCCCTGACAACAGGAAGAGCAGAAAGGTTGTTACGCTTGAAAAGTACGGAAAATCAGTTTAGAGCCTACCTGGACAAGAAAACCAACAGTTACAAATATCCTCAAAGTCTGGCAGAACAATACGAAAACACTCGAGGAATATATCATGGTTTTTGGTTCCCGGATAAAAACAGTATGTCAGAAGGAAACGGGAGTATATATCAAGATAGTCTGAACGCATTCTATAATCACTCCACGAATTATTTTCCCATCTATTTTGAAACGGGCAAGGTCACGAATGCCAACATACAGACATACGGCGGTAGCGAACGAATCACTTACGGTATCGGGCTGGGATACTACAATGAAACAGGTGTTTTTAAAGGTACCGGGTTCAAACGAATCGATTTAAATTCTAACATGAACGTTATTCCTGTCCCCCGACTAAACGTTGACATTCGTTTCAATGCCTCACTGGCACAAAAGAAAAGAGCCACATCCAGTGCTGATGACCACTTGCGCTTTAGTGGGGCTTTGGTCCCTATTGAAACCATTCCCGGAGAACCTTATAAACTATCATCTTTGCTACCCGGAGAAGAATCTGTTGTATGGCAGGAAGTTCTGAAAGCATACAAAGGAACTAAAGAAACCAACCGGGCCATCCGTTTACGCAGTAATTTCCGGTTAGGATATGATATTATCGACGGGTTGAATATCTCCAGCTCACTAGCCGCAGACTATGCTATAAGTCGAAGAAATTATTTTTCCCCTTCGTACATCGCTAGTGATAATAACTCCATCTCCATCGGGGAAACAGGCATCAACCTAATGGTACTGAATGAAAACCTGTTAAGTTATAAAAAAACAATTCATGAAGATCACAACATTGAATTTATGGCAGGTTTTTCCTATCAATATGATCAAGAAGAATACAACGGAGGATCAGCCCGAAAATCCCCAAGTGACAAAATTTACTATGCACCTTACGGTATGCCTGATCTGGAAACCGTTGGTTGGGGAGATTACACGGAAATCCGAGCTCTTAAAGATTACCAATCCGACATGCAGGAAAAGACACTGGTATCCTACTTTGCTCGTTTGGAATACGGCTTCCGGGAAAAATACCTTTTTTCAGCCAGTATCAGGAGAGACGGAAGTTCCACCTTCGGGAAAAACAACCGCTGGGGAACTTTTCCATCCATTGCTGCAGCATGGAGTTTTTCGGAAGAACCTTTCGTGAGAGATAATCTCGGATGGGTATCTTTTGGAAAAATTCGGGCTAGCTGGGGACGTTCCGGAATGCACTTTTCCCAAAATTACTTGGCATTGGGAATTATGAACGTGGGAAGTACATCTTACCTTGGAAATAGTTATATCGAACCACAATGGGGTGACGGGCTTTATAATGACAAATTATCTTGGGAAGAAACGGATCAGTACGATTTCGGGTTAGATTTGGATATGTTTGATCATCGTTTAGGAATCACGATTGATTATTATTATCGCTATACAGATAAATTACTAGATCGGGTCCGCTTACCTAGTGCCGGAATAAACACCGGATACCAACAACAATGGCGCAACGCCGCAGCCGTTTCTAATGAAGGATTAGAAGTTATGGTCAAATACGAGATTTTCAGAAAGTCCGATTTATATTGGAAAATATCTGTGAACGCCGCCCGTAACTGGAACCGGTTTGAGAAATCCTACACCGGAAAAGATTTAGATTTAGTCCGAGTAATCGGAAAATCACTAAACGGGATATACGCCTTGAAAACAGACGGATATGTAGATTATCAAGATGAAGTCCCCGTTTTCTATAATCAAATAGGTATAAAAGCTCCTTTAGCTTCTGAAATGGGAAGTAGCACATTCTATAAACCGGGAGATTATAAATTCATCGACGTGGATGGAAATCGCAAAATCACCGCTTTTGACGATGAAGTATATTGTGGAAGTGCCTTGCCAAAAGTCTCCGGAGGGATCGTGAATGAATTCCAGTGGAAAAACTTTGATGTAAATATCCTATTAAGTTTCCAATTAGGACGACACATGTTAAACATCACTCAAACGAGATGTTTATCCGATTTTGGAGCGGCAGAATATCCGGCTATTGTCATGAATTTAAATAAAGTATCTTTTTGGGAAAAACCCGGAGATAAATCGGACTTCCCTAAATGGCAATATGACTGGAACACTTATTTGTGGGGCGGACGATATGTTGATCGAAGAGTTGAAAAGGTAAACTGGCTAAAAATAAAAACAGTATCTATTGGTTACACTTTACCCAAAGCATGGATGCAAAAATGCGGGCTGGACGAGTTAAGAATCTTTGCCAGCGGGGAAAATCTATACACGTTCACCAATTATTCCGGTATTGAACCTGAAATCGTGGACATCCGCAACGGTGAAGACGTGGGAAGTTCTTACCCTTTAGCTCGCAAATTAACATTAGGTTTAACATTGAAATTTTAGGCGATGAAAAAACGATATTTATTTTTAACGGTAATCGGGGCATTTATGATATATGCTTGCGAAGAGTGGGTGGAATTAAAACCGGAAAACTCCGTTACCTTCGAGAATGCCTTCGACACGGAAAAAGACATCGAAGCAGCCTTATTCGGGGCAGAACAAAGCTTACGAGTAAACATGACCTCAGCCCCGTATTCACCAGAGATGCGAGGTGAATTTTCAGATTATCGTCAGATTAATTCTTATGACTTGTTAAGAGAAGAAGATCCCGAAGCATATGTAGCACAATGGAGCTGGAATTATAATGTAATTGCAGCAGCCAATGTTGCTTTACCCTATATTAACAAAGTCGATATGCCACAAGAAAGACGGGACTTTTACAGGGGTGAAATTGCTTTTTTCAAAGCATTCGTTTACCTAGATTTAGTCCGTCGCTGGGGAGATTGCGTAATGATACAGGATGAAGTGGAACTAAAACCTATCGGTAAAACGACTTGGCCCAAGGTGACAGATTATGCCATAACTTTAGCAAAAGAAGCCGCACGTCTTCTGCCGGAATGGAATGAACTGAAAGAATCCAGTGGAACTTCCGTAAGCCATCGGGCCCGCCCGTGCAAGGGAGCTGCCAACGCCGTACTAGCCCATCTATGTGCTTGGAAAGCCGGATGTAAATACATGGCCCAACCACAAGACCGTGACTATGACGAACAACAATTATGGCGAATGGTAGATTCTGCTTGTAGTGCAATTATCAACAGACAGGATATTTATGATTTAGAATCAACACCCGATGAGGTTTGCACCAAAACATTCGTAGATGGTGGTAAGGAATGCATTTTTGAAAGTGTATTTCGAGGATATTGGAATGAATTTGACGCGATGACAGAGAGCAACATGACAAACCTAGGAAGATACTACGAAGCGTACCCGGCTATCCCCGGCAAAAAAATCGGAGATAACAAAAAAACAATGTATCGCATACTAAATTCAACCGTCCGGGAAATGTTTCAGGACTACACCGATGGAAGTACCCCAACCACTGATTTACGTCGGGATGCTTGGTTTTACGAATTTGAAAAAATGGAACAAGAAGACGAAGAAATTACCGGAGGATATGCCTATCCTTACAAATGGCGTTACGCTCGGGTTGCCACTGACGGATACATGGCCGGAGAATTCATCAACTTTGATCAAAACAAAATATGGTGGAGACTGGCAGACATCTATCTATTACGTGCGGAATGTCGGGCCAGACTAAACGACCGGATTGGAGCTATCGCCGATTTGAATAAAATCCGAGACCGGGCAAAAGCCAAACGCTACAGTGAATCCGAGTATGACGGCAATCTACGCTATGCCATATTCAAAGAACGGGAAAAAGAATTATTGATGGAAGGGACCCGCTATTTTGATGTATTACGGAACGGGTACTATAAAACGGAGCTTTACGGAAATTTCCGAAACGTTTCTGATCAAGACGTGGTTGACGGTGTATTTTTCAATGCATTAGAAGACCCTTTGTTTTGGGATAATTCATTGATGAGACAGAATACCTATTGGCTAAAAAGACAATAAAAAGAACACATATAAAAATGAACATATCATGAAAACAGGATTAAATATATGGATATACTTTCTAATTCTCGCAGGACTTTCCGCCTGTGATACAAAGCAAGACTGGTTTGATTCCGGAATCAGCTCACCTTATCACGATTGCAGTATCATGGAATATTTACAGAAGGACACAGCTAACTGGAAATTAACCGTAGAATTAATTGAAAGGGCAGAACTCACCCACATTTTCGAGGGGAAGGATCCGAATTACAAAGAAATCACGTTTTTCGCACCTCCTTCCCTATCCATTCTTCGCTACGTGTGGGACAAAGCATCTGGAAAAGAACAATTTCCCGGAGATCCGGATCGTTGGAGAGCACTCTCGGAAGACGAAAAAAATCATCCGGAACATCTCGTTCAAGCACTTGACAAAGATTGGTGTCGGGAAATGGTATTACGCCACGTTATAAAAGGCAAACATCTGAAAGATGAAATCGCTTTCCGGAACCGGGATTACGAAATTGAAGCGGAAGAACAAACAGGGGGAACAGATTTTACTTGCGAAAGCGGGAACAAATTACGAGCTTACCGGGAAAAAACAAATTATGGTGGAGTCACGGACGCCGGAGCAATTTTCATGTACCTTTATTCGTTTGATGCCATGGAAATGGTTCCATTAGCCTCTCCGGATATTCAACCGTTAAACGGGGTAGTACACGCGTTAAACTACAATTATGTACTAGGTAAAATCTAACACGGAACTTAAAATTTAAAATCATGAAGAATCTACTCATATTGGGAATACTCGTTTTTACAGCCTGTCTGGGATCGAGTTGCCAAGACGTAACGATTGGCTTTTTACAAACAGAAGATGCCGGTTATAATCCCGACACAATGGTCGTTAAGAAAGAACTGGACACCACTCCACCTCAATTAGAAGAAGTGGATAATCCGCTTTACTATGAATTATTAGCAGAAAACCCGGAATATTATACCCCGGAACTCTTGATCAGCTGGGGCATTTTACCCACTCAAATTATAGAAGTCGGTGCCGGAGAAGATTATCAACGGGCTCAATGGGGTACGCCATGGGTAAGTAACCCGATTGAAGGAGTGGACGGGACTACTCAGATATACGTTTCCATAAAAGACATCAAAACGACAACGGGAAATGCCGAGAAGATGTGGGAATATTTGAAAGTATATGGTGATGGGACCTTCGAAGTGCCTTTAGAACATGATATTCCGATCGGACGTTATCTGATTTCTCTGAATTTTAAAAACGAAGGATACTCCAAAGATGTAAACGATTGTTTCACGATAATCGTGAAATAAACGGGCGGTAAAAGAAAATATCAAAACTCGTTTTTATATGAAAAACTCCTCCGTCAGCTTCGCTGCCTCGTTTATAGAGGGAGTACAGCGAAACCGGGGGGGGGAGTTTTCCTCCTTGTCTCGCTATTCTTAAACCCTCCCCTTACAACGAGCTATCTCTCCTTTATCACTGCCTTGAGACACCTACGAAATTCAAATATAACACCTACACATCATATACACACATCAGTATTCATACTATGTACTTGCTGTGTTCATGCTATGTTCATGGCCATAGGCAAAGATAGCCTAACCATAGCCAATCATCGGACAATCCTTCAGTTCACTTCACCTTTCACTACCAGCTGGATCTTGGGTTGACGGGGATCATTACAAAAGAGTGTGATCACTTTACGCTGTTTACCGCTCCGCCCCGCCGAGTGGAAAATGACATTCAAGTCCATTTCCTTGCCGGGAAGAAGAACACGCTGACCGGGGAGTACCGCGGTACAACCACAAGTGGTTTCTATTTTACGTATGATCAAGTTACGTTCCCCAACATTTTGGATTTTAAAAATCATCTTGGACTCCTCTCCTTCCCGAAGTGTTCCGAAATCACGTTCCGTCGAGTCCACCATGAAATGAGGGGCTCGTGCTTTTTCCTCCTCGCTCCAATGATCAAAATCCTCCCGTACAGGTACATCAATCATAAAACCGTAATTATAATCCACCTCCCCGTTTATCATGAAACGCATCACGTTATAATAATTACCCAACATGGATTCATTCTTTAAACGTAACGTTACGATTAACGTGTCGCAAGTCCCGGGCTCCACGGTATATCCTCCTAAATTCCAATCCTGTTCAGAGTGTCCGATTTTCTTGCAAGCAACCTCCGGAATATGGCTAAACCCCTCCAGGCGAATTCCCGTTTTCGTGGGATTATACACCAGCACCGTATCAGCATATTCCCTACCAATATATACCTCATCCCACCCCGCTTTTTCCTTACTGAAAAACAAATCTCCTGCCGGGTAAATACACTTTTTAGAAGGCTTGTCCGCAGAACAAGCTCCTAATAAAAGGGTGATAATGAACCATCCAAATGCTCTCATCTCTATTCAACTTTAGAAACTCAAAATTACTACTTTTATAATGGAAAACGGAAAATACCCTCTTGAAAATGAAAAAACGAAGGAAAGAGGCGGGATATAGATAAAAAAATCCTAATTTCGTGCCAATTTACATGACACAAAAATGCGTAATTACGATTATATCATTGTCGGGAGTGGTTTAGCGGGTCTTTACACGGCCTATCGTGCATCTGCCTACGGGAAAGTTGCACTTTTAACTAAATCAAATATTAGGGAAAGTAATTCTTATTTTGCCCAAGGAGGAATCGCGGCAGTCACCGGAGAAGATGACGCCCCGTTATTTCACTTTCAAGACACGATCACGGCAGGAAGAGGTTTATGCGACTATCCCGCGGTGAACGTACTGGTAAATGAAGGGCCTGCCCGCATACAGGAATTAATCAATGACGGTATGCACTTCGACACGGAAAACGGAGAACTGGCCCTAGGTCTAGAGGGTGGTCACCACCAAAAACGAATCCTCCATGCCGGTGGAGATGCCACCGGAAGAATGATCACGAATTTCGTGATTGATAAAGTGGAGCATTGTCCTACCGTGGAAATATTCGATAATCATGCCGTCATTGCCTTATTACAAGACGAACATGGATGTTATGGTGTCAGATGCTGGGATTTTAACGAGAACCGGGAAGAGGTATTCTCCGGACATAACGTGTTCTTGACTTCCGGAGGGACTTCAGCCATTTATAAACGCACAACCAACCCTCATACCACTATTGGTGACGGTTTGGCTTTAACCTATAACGCCGGATGTGAAATCGTGGACATGGAATTCATTCAATTTCATCCCTCCGCGATCTACACGCCTACCGGAGAAGCATATCTGGTGAGCGAGGCTGTACGCGGTGAAGGCGCACACCTATTAAATCAACAAGGTGAACGCTTTATGGTGGGAAAACATGAACTGGCAGAACTTGCCCCACGGGACATCGTGGCACAGTCCATATTCCAACAAATGAAAGAACACCATGAGGACTACGTTTATTTGTCGTTAAAACACCTTGACCCGGAAAAGATCAAGAAACGTTTCCCCAACATCTTCGAGAAATGTGCGGAATTGGGCATCGACATGACAGACCGTATTCCGGTTGCTCCTGCCGCACATTACACCGTGGGCGGGGTGAAAACGGATCTCACGGGACGTACAAATATCCCACATCTGTATGTGTGCGGAGAACTTGCTTCTTCTGGAATCATGGGAGCCAACAGATTGGCATCCAACTCGCTTATCGAATGCTTGGTTTTCGGGAAACGTGCGGTGGAAGACTCCGTATGTAACCGACGAGAAGCCCCGATTCCGGAAACCACACCTCTATTCTCCCTAAATCATCAAAAACAGGATGCCTACCTGTCTTTAAAAAACAAAGTCGCCAACATAATGACTCAAGAAGCTGGTATTATTCGCACGGCAAACGGATTACAAGAAGGATTGGAAAACTTGCTCCACTTGGAACAAACCGAAATATTTGAAGAGAATGAATACTATTCGCTGGTAAGTAAAAATCTACTTACCGTTGCCGAATTAATCATCCGTTCCGCCCTCTTCCGTAAAGAGAGCCGTGGCGGTCATTTCCGTTCCGACTACCCCACCCCGAATGACAAATACGTGTGTCACATTATTCAGCAGAAGGGTAAAGAAATCAAGACGACACCGGTAATTAGCAAGCTAAAAGATAAAAGTTAAAAAATAAAAGTTGAAAGTAGGAAATTAAGAAGTGTCAGCCTTGTGCGGTTGGAATCTAAAATCCAAAATTTAAAATCTAAAATTAATATATGTACGATTCGCTCATAGACAGACTCATCGACTTTGCGATAGAAGAAGACATCGCAACGGGAGATATTACGACCAACGCCATTATCCCGGTACATGCTAAAGCAGTTGCCGAAATGAAAGCAAAAGCTGACGGTGTTATTTCCGGGCTGGAGATCGCAAAACAAGTATTTGAAAGATTTGAAAAAGATATAGTATGGGAACCTCTTGTTACTGACGGAACCGCTGTGAAGAAAGGGGATATTATCCTGCGCATCGAGGCCAGCTACCGCACGTTACTTTGCGGGGAGCGTTTATCACTGAATATACTGCAACGGATGTCCGGTATCGCAACAGCTACCTCTCACTACATGAAAGAATTAGCAGGAACACATACTCAACTACTGGACACCCGGAAAACAGCTCCCGGCCTGCGAGTACTGGACAAAATGGCCGTACACCATGGAGGTGGTTCCAATCACCGGATGGGACTTTACGATATGATCATGCTGAAAGACAACCATATCAAGATTGCCGGAGGTATTCCTAATGCAGTGAAAGCTGTAAAACAGAACCTTCCGTTAAGTATCAAAGTGGAAGTGGAAACCACAAACTTAGAAGAAGTTCAACAGGCAGTGGAGGCTGGTGCAGACATTATCATGTTTGACAACATGAGTAATGAAGCAATGGCTGAAGCCGTGAAACTCATAGCAGGCAGAGCCAAAACAGAAGCCTCCGGAAACATGAGCATTCCTCGTTTGAAAGGCGTTGCCGCTACCGGAGTTGATTACATCAGTGTTGGTGCCCTCACCCACTCGGTTACGGCGATGGATATTAGCATGAACATTAAAATGAACTAAAAGATAAAAACTAAAAGATAAAAATTGAGGATTATAAAACTTACTTTCGTAAGTTTCAATCTAAAATCTAAAATTTAAAATCTAAAATTATTATATCTTTGAAGTCTCAAAAAACAAAGTTATGACGCAGACAGAGATTATCGACAGGATAAAACAACTCAAGAAAGAGAAAAACGCCATCATTTTGGCGCATTACTATACTCGTCCTGAAGTGCAAGACATTGCTGACTATTTGGGTGACTCCCTGGGACTTTCCCAGATGGCCGGAACCACCGAAGCCGATATTATCGTCTTTTGCGGTGTACATTTCATGGCGGAAACAGCATCCATCATCTCTCCCAACAAGAAAGTATTAATTCCTGCGGAAGGAGCCGGTTGCTCCTTAGCCGAAGGCGTAAGCGGATATGACTTGAGAGAATGGAAAAAAGCAAACCCGGATGGCCTTATTGTCAGTTACGTGAACACCACAGCTGAAGTAAAAGCTTACACGGACTACTGCTGTACTTCTTCCAATGCCTTGAAAATCGTACAAAGCCTGCCGAAAGATAAAAAGATACTTTTCGTTCCCGATAAAAATCTGGGAGCCTATATACAAAAGGTCACCGGACGTGAAATGGAAATTTGGAACGGAGACTGTTGCGTACATAACAAAATTGATACTCAGATGGTACTGGATAAATTGGAAGAATATCCCGATGCCGACGTGCTGATTCATCCTGAATCCAGTTGTTCGCACGACGACCGGATATTAAACCATCCCCGTGCTTTCATGTATTCCACGGCAGGAATTATCAAACATGCCAAGGAATCCCCCAAACAACGATTTATCATTGCCACGGAATTGGAAACCATTCACAAACTCCAGGCAGATAACCCGACCAAAGAGTTTATCCCAATTCATCCGAAAACCATATGCGGCCAGATGAAGAAAGTAACACTGGAAAAAGTACTTGAAGCCCTTGAAAAAGAGCAATACGAGGTACGACTCCCGGAAGACTTGAAAGAGAAAGCTTGGTTACCCATTCAACGTATGTTAGACCTTAGCTAAAGGATTCGGAAATTATCGTTTGTTTAAATGTACGGCCCCGTGCGGCCGGAATCTAAAATTTAAAATCTAAAACCTAAAATTAAAATATGAACGTATCACTGAACTGGTTGAAAGACTATCTAAAGATCGACCAAAGCACTGAAGAGATTTGCAAAATTCTGACAAGTATCGGACTGGAAGTTGGCGGGTACGAAGAATTTGAGGCAATAAAAGGGGGATTAAAAGGATTGGTCATCGGTCATGTGTTAACTTGCGAGGCACATCCCGATTCGGACCATCTACACGTGACGACTGTTGATTTGGGAACGGGTGAACCGGAACAAATCGTCTGCGGGGCCCCTAACGTGGCTACCGGACAGAAAGTAGTCGTTGCCACCGTAGGAACAACCCTTTACAAAGGTGATGAAGAGTTCGTGATCAAGAAATCAAAAATACGAGGTGTAGCCTCTAACGGTATGATCTGCGCCGAAGACGAAATCGGTGTCGGAACCGATCATGCCGGAATCATGGTATTACCCGAAAATACCCCGGTTGGAATACCAGCCGCAGACTATTTCAACGTTTACCGGGACACGGTTATCGAAGTCGATATTACCCCGAACCGGATTGACGGAGCCTCACATCTCGGTGTAGCCCGTGATCTAGCCGCTTATTTACAACAGACACAAGATATTCACTATACTCTTCCCTCCGTGGAAACTTTCCAACCGGACAGTACGGATGCTAAAATCACCGTACGAGTAGAACGTCCAGAAGCCTGCCGTCGGTATGCCGGAATATGTATTGAAGGAGTAACCGTAAAACCTTCCCCGGAATGGTTACAAAACCGGATGAAAGCCATTGGATTACACCCGATCAACAATATCGTGGACGTGACCAACTACATTCTTTTCGGTCTGGGACAACCTTTGCACTCTTTCGATAAAGACAAAGTAAAAGGCAACGAGGTTATCGTGAAAAGTGTTGCCCAAGGAACTAAATTCACAACTCTAGATGGAGTGGAAAGAGAGTTACACGAGGATGACCTGATGATCTGTAACACCGAAGCCCCCATGTGTATCGCCGGGGTATTTGGTGGACAAGAAAGCGGTATCTCAGACACGACAACAAACGTGTTCTTGGAAAGCGCTTGTTTCGACCCGGTATTTGTTCGCAAAACAGCTCGCCGTCATGGTTTGAACACGGATGCCTCTTTCCGTTATGAACGGGGAACAGACCCGAACATCGTGATCTACGCGCTGAAATTAGCCGCCATGATGATTAAAGAAGTTGCCGGAGGTAAGATTACTTGCGCTCCCATCGACATCTACCCGGAACCCGTGAAAGATTTCGAAGTGTCCATAAAATATGCTCACGTGGATCGATTGATTGGTAAAAAAATTGACCATGAGGTAATCAAAAACATCCTCCGTTCTCTTGAAATGAAAATCGTGGAAGAGTGCGAAGAGGGTCTTTTATTGCATGTCCCCCCCTACCGTGTTGACGTGCAAAGAGAGGCTGACGTGATCGAGGATATTCTTCGCATCTACGGTTTCAACAACGTGGAAGTACCTGCCAGCGTGAGATCCACGTTAAGCTATTCCGAAAAACCGGATGACTTCCAGCTGAAAAACATCATCTCAGACCTATTAGCAGCAAACGGATTCTGTGAAGTAATGAACAATTCGTTGACGAAAGCTAGCTATTACGAAGACTTCAAGTGTTTCGATCCCACGCAGACGGTAATGTTATTCAACCCACTTAGCGCAGACTTGGGTGCCATGCGTCAATCCCTGCTCTTCGGCGGACTGGAAAACATTACTTACAACATCAACCGGAAAAACAACAACTTGAAATTATTCGAGTTCGGTAAAGGCTACACCTTCAACAAAAAAGAAGGCATTGACAACCCGCAAAAACAATACAAAGAAGCCAACTTGCTTTCTCTCTTCATCACGGGGAATAAAAACATGACCACCTGGAATGTCAAAGAGACGAAAACTGACTTCTTCTATTTGAAAGCGTATTGCGAAATGATATTAACCCGTCTAGGACTTCACCCCGATAACTTGAAAATTGATGCCACAGACAAGGACATCTTCCGGGAAGGACTGACGTACAAAGCCGGGGATAAACATATCGTATCCATGGGTATCTTGAGTAAAGCCCCGCTGAAAAAAGCAGATGTCAATCAAGAAGTCTACTACGCTGAATTCTCGTGGGAAAACATTCTGAAAGCCATCAAAAACCTCAAGGTAACCTACACCCCGCTACCGAAATTTCCTTCTGTAAAACGGGATTTAGCCTTGTTGCTTGATAAGAAAGTCACTTTCAAGGAAATCAAAGAAACAGCGTTCCGTACAGAAAAATCATTACTGAAATCCGTCACGTTATTCGACGTGTACGAGGGAGAAAAACTCGGTACAGACAAGAAGTCCTACGCCGTCAGTTTCACCCTTCTCGACGAAGAGAAGACCCTCACGGACAAACAGATCGACAAAATCATGAACAAGTTGATGGGTACCTACAAACACCTATTCAACGCCAAGATTAGATAGTTAAGTCTACAGGTTACAAGTTAAATATTAACTTGTAACCTGTCTTTTAATTTTCCATTTTCAATTCTCAATTTTCAATTGCATGAAGTCCCTTCTCCCCTCCTTTATCCTTATTCTTCTATACTTTATTGCTGAAGAGTTTCTTGGTCCGAAAATCGGTTTAATAGCCGTGATCGTGTTAGGAGCCGGAGAGTTTTTCTATTCATGGATGAGGGAGAAGCGTATCAACAAGATGACACTCTTCAACACCCTGTTCTTCATTGCCCTTGCGGCAGTCAGCGTGTTGCTCGAAGGAACTTCATTTGAGAGGATACAACAAACCATCGTGGAAGCTGCCATGTGCGTGCTAATCGGGATATTTGCATTTTCGAAAGCGGACATGACTCAGACATTGCCCGAATCATACCGCAAGACATTACAGATCACCCCGGAACAGCAACAAGCCATGCACCGGATGCTACGCCTGCTATTTTACCTGCTCGTATTGCATACCGTCCTAGCTTTCACTTCTGCCTTTATCTTTGACGAAGAAATACATCAATTCATAGAAGGACCTCTATTGTATATTCTGATTGCCCTATTCTTCCTCACGCTGTTTGTTAAGAACAGACTACTTGCCAAAGCAGCCAGTCAAGACGAATGGTTACCTATCGTGAACGAGAAAGGCGAAGTCGTCGGTAAAGCAACCCGTAGAAGTTGTCATTCCGGTTCCATGCTCCTGCATCCCGTCGTGCATCTCCACCTGATCAACGGACAAGGGGATATTTACCTGCAAAAACGCAGCATGAAAAAGAACTTTCTTCCCGGAATGTGGGATACTGCCGTAGGTGGTCACGTTGCATTGGGAGAGAAAATAGAAGATGCTTTAAAACGGGAAACTTTCGAAGAATTGGGAATCACGAAATTCAAGGCCCGTTTCCTCGGTTCCTACGTGTGGGAGAGTTCCCGCGAACGAGAACTCGTATTCCCCTTTCTTTGTACCTCTCATGACGCCATTCACATCAATAACGATGAAGTGGACGAGGGGCGTTTCTGGTCACGCAAAGAGATCGAACAAAATGCAGATGCTAACATCTTCACCCCGAACTTTTTACACGAATACAATCGCCTGTTGAAAAAGATCAAATAACCGGCATCTAACTCATAACCACGTAAACCTGCCCGGCCTGGTATTTAACCACCCGTACCACTTTTCCTCTCTCGATAAAAGCACCCGTGTCTGACACGGCATCATACACCTCGTTTCCGATCATTACCTTCCCCGCCGGACGTAAATCCGTGAATGCAATTCCCTCTTTACCGATCTCTTCCTTTGCCGCCATATCCACGCCCACGAAACCATCCTCCACTTTCTGCTCTGCATGAAGGGCAAAATTCAATCGCCGGGAACCAAACAATTTTCGGCTCAACCAAATACTCCCGAACAGCGAGAGTAACGAACAACTCACCACGAAAAACAACGAGCGAATAATAGCACTTGTGAAATCCGGCAAGAAATCAAACGTGAAATCATCAATCCCCGCCAATACCAACGACGCCACCACGCAAACAATTCCCAGTACCCCGGAGACACCGAAACCCGGTATCACGAAGATCTCCAGCAGCAGCAGGATAATCCCCACCACAAACAAGATCATCTCCACGTAATTTGCCATTCCCTCCAGATACAACGGGGCAAAATACAATAAACACGCTGTTATCGCAGCCACCAAGGGAAACCCAATTCCCGGAGTCTGTAACTCGAAATAAATTCCCCCGATAATAATCATGATCAGAATCCCTTGCACGATCGGGCTAATTAAAAATCCGATAAACCGATCCATCGTCGTCGGTTTATACTCGTGTAACTCGTAATTCGTAACACCCTCTTTTTGCAACACTTCTGCCACATTCTCCGCAATCCCATCACAGAACCCGTATTGCATCGCCTCATGCGGAGTAAACGTTACCACCTTCCCACTATCCGTTACTCCCTCGACCACAACCCGCTCGTCCACCATAGCTTCGGCAATCCTCGGATCCCGTTTCCAACGAATCACACTTTGCCCGTTCTCCATCACAGTATCCTTCCCGTGCGCCTGAGCCGTGGCCCGAATCATCGATCGCATATATGACTGGTACTTGTCGGGCATGGCATCCCCCGTTTGGTTCACGACTGTTGCCGCACCTATATTCGCCCCCTCCCGCATATAAATACGATCACAGGCAATAGAAATCAGCGCCCCCGCAGAGGCTGCATTGTTATCAATAAACACCCACACCGGTT
>ERZ832522.3702-NODE-3702-length-16332-cov-17.365362_pt1 | contig 16332 bp, 16 predicted proteins | sample MGYA00519951_ERZ832522 | MGnify/ENA primary metagenome ERZ832522 (study PRJEB31850, sample SAMEA3708728) | human gut metagenome | biome: human gut; feature: human-associated habitat; material: faeces | place: China | collected 2014 ... | reverse complement strand
TTTCGGGAATCCTTTTTCCAGTTCTCCATATTCAATCCCCCTTTTCTCTATTATACCAGAAGAACCCCGCTGCTGGCGAGGTTCTTTGACAAGCTGAAAAGCAGTAAGCCTGAAAAGGCTTACTGCTTTCCGCATCTTTGCGAGAGAAGGTCACGCACAAAATTGAAGTTACCAGAATTTTTTCTTTTTCATGATCCAGAGGCAAATCATCACAATTACCAAGCTGATCACGATTACCGCAGGATAGCCATATTTCCACGACAACTCCGGCATATTGGAAAAGTTCATCCCATACCAGCCAGCCACCAGGGTCAGGGGCAGAAAAATAGTAGTGACGATGGTGAGAATTTTCATGATCCGGTTCTGCCGTATATCGATCTCCGCCTGAAATAGCTCTCGAATCTGCAGCCCATACTCCCGGAGAATCTGCGCCTCGTTTTTCAGCCGCGCAATCCGCTTCTCTACCATGTGGAACTGGCGCATTTCTATGTCAGTAAAGAATTTGTTTTCGTTTTCCTCAAACTCGCAGACCATATCCTCCAGCTGCGTATAGTAGCGGCCCCAGTTCGTCAGCTCTTTTCGGAGCACAGTCATCTGGTGATTTAAATTATCCAGACCTCCCTCCAATACCTGTTCCTCCAGCTGCGACAGCATCTCTTCTAGCTCTTGGAGATGATGCATATCCTTCGCAATCAGCAATTCAAGAAACCCATAAAGCAATCCGCCAATATTGGGAGTGAGTTGAGGATTTTCTTCTCTGATTCTCTGAAACATCCTATGTGCAACGCCAGCGTCATCGCATATAATCATTCGATCCTTCGTCAGCAGATAGCCGAAAGAAATGGGGCGCTGTTCCCTGGTATGGCGGGGCGTGACAATGGTGCCGCAAAGATAGGTCCGGTGTGCTTCTGCTTTGCAGACACGCGCATCCCTCGCAAGCGGCGTATGGCACAGTATGTCCTCTAACCCCGTCAGGCAAGGCTCCTGCTCCAATTCTTCAGAGGTCAGCAACGTCAAAATATGGCCATTACAATTCTGAGAATCGGATGCTTGTTCACCAGACGCAGAGAGAGCCGACTGATACATAAGCAGACCTCCTAAAGGCAAATTCTTTGATGCAATTTTAACACATTCTTCGGATATGACAACCACCTTTTTTCGCTCTGCCATGATCCTGAGCCATAATTTGAACAGAAAAACGAGACATATCAAAATTGGCTATGTGTCGCAACCTTTTGCCTCTTTCCATACGCGCTTGGCGCATGAAATCTATACCGGCAGAGAAACGATCACCGACAGGGACGCTCCGCTGCTCTCAGCCCGGATCTTCCCCCTGTGGGCCAGCACGATGCCTTTGGCAATGGACAGGCCCAGGCCGTAGCCGCCGGTCTGGCTGCTGCGGGACTGGTCACCCCGGTAAAAGCGGTCAAAGAGACGGTCCAGCATTTCCCGCTCCATGGGGCGGTCGATCGTATTGGAGACCGAAAGGCGGATCATGCGCCCCTCTTTTTTCAGTGCGATCTCAACCTCTCCATCGTCTGGGGTATATTTCAGGGCGTTGTCCAGCAGAATGGACAGAAGCTGCCGGATGGCATTCTCGTCCCCGGTATAGGAGAGCATGGGCTGGATGGACAGCACAAGTCCTTTTCCTTGGGCCTTTGCCAATCCCTGAAAGGACTGGGCCATCTCTTCCGTCAGGTCGGAGAGCGGGAACTCGATGGGCTGGATGGGCGGCGTCTCCTCCTCCATACGGGAGAGGAAGATGAGGTCCTGGGTCAGCCCGGTCAGCCGCCGGACCTGACAGCGGATGTCCTGAAGCCACTCGTTGCCCTCCAGCTCCTGCTCCACCAGATCCAGATCCGCGCCGATGATGGTCAGCGGCGTTTTCAATTCATGCCCGGCGTCGGTGATGAACCGGCGCTGTTTTTCATAGCTTTCCGCCACCGGGCGGACGATCCGCTTGGACAGGATCAGCAGGAGCAGAAAGACAGCCAGCAGGCCCGACAGGGCCACCAGGACGCTGGCGAGCAGGGTCGTCCGAAAGTTGGAGAGGCTCCGCCCGCAGTCCAAAAAAATAAAGCGGACGCCCCCGTTCTCCGCCACACGGACGTAGCGGTAGTCCTCCCAAAAGCCGCCGGTATGCCCGGTCTCCCATACGGCCTGCGCCATCTCTCCGGCACTCTGGTCATCCACGGCGGCGATCTGCCCGGTGTCGCTCTGGAGCACCTGCCCCTCTCCATCCAGCAGAACGGAGAAGAAGCGGGATTCAAAGGGGGCCTCCGGGGAGAGCCCATTCCCCGGGGGAAGGGGGCAGTCCGGCTTCCCGGTCTCGCCGTCCGGCGGAAGAGCCTTGGGAAAAGCGCCCCGGTTTTCACTGAGCAGCTCCAAAATGTGGCCGGCGTCCTGAACGATCTTTCGATAGCTCATGGCGTTGACCCCACCCAGGATCACCAGAAGCACCAGGGCCAGGGACAGCATGGAGGCGGTGATGAATTTCACCCGCAGCCTTTGGATCATGCCCGCACCTCCAGCGCGTATCCGAGGTTGCGGCTGGCCCGGATCTCCACATCCGCCTGCAGGGCGGCCAGCTTCTTGCGGAGGTAGGAGATATAGACCCACACCACAGACACCTCCACCTCGCTGTCATAGCCCCAGATCCGCTCCAGAAACCGCTCTGTGGGGATGATCTGCCGGGGATTGCGCAGAAACAGCTCCATCATCTGATATTCCTTGTTGGCCAGCCGGAAGCTGCCGGATGGGGTGGACAGCTCAAAGGTGGTCTGATCCAGGCAGAGGCCCCCAAAGGTCAGGCGGCTGCTGAGCTGGACGCTCTGCCGGGTCATGGCCCGCAGCCGGGCCAGCAGCTCCGCCGTGGCGAAGGGCTTGGTGAGGTAGTCGTTGGCCCCGGAGTCCAGGCCCAGCACCTTGTCCTCCACCTCACCTTTGGCGGTGAGCATCAGCACCGGGATGGAGTTTCCTTCCTGACGCAGGCGGCGCAGCACCTCCATCCCATCCATTTTAGGCATCATGATGTCCAAAATCAGGGCGTCGTAGTTCCCGCCCTCCAGATAGTCCAGCGCCTCCGCGCCGTCGTATACCGCGTCCACCGCGTAGTGGTTCCGCTCCAGCAGGGCGGTCACCGCCCGGGAAAGGGACCGCTCATCCTCCGCCAGTAAAATGCGCACACCGCATCCCTCCTTTTGTTCTGATGGCATTCTGCCGCATCTACCTTAAATACAATTAAAAGATAGCACGGTCCCGGGCCGCTGTCAGCAAAAAGTTTTGGGATTTTTAAGTTCAGTTATGGTTTGGATTTTACACTGACTTTACCATTCCAACACAAGGAGGATCTCGCAGTGAAAAATGAGACCGTCTTTCAGCGGTATGAGTTCAAATATCTGCTGACCAGGGACCAGCAGGCCCGGCTGCTCGCCACCGCCGGGGAGGATCTGCGTCCCGATGTATACAGCCACAGCTCCATCCGAAACCTCTATCTGGACACTCCAGATTTCCGGCTCATCCGCCGGAGTCTGGAGAAACCGGTCTATAAGGAGAAACTGCGCCTGCGCAGCTATGGCCGGACGGAGAGAGACAGCCCTGTTTTTATGGAGCTGAAAAAGAAATACCGCTCCATCGTCTATAAGCGGCGTCTCACCCTGCCCTATGACCGGGCCCTGGATTGCCTCACTGGCGCCTGTCCCTGGCCGGAGACCCAGATTGGCGGGGAGATCCGCTATACCGTGGACTTTTATCCGGATCTGGAGTCCCGGGTCTTTCTCGCCTATGAGCGGGATTCCTGGCTTGCCCCGGAAAGCGGCCTGCGCATCACCTTTGATGACGCCATCCGCTTTCGGACAGAGGAGTTGACCCTGGACTCCGACCCATGGGGCACGGCCCTGCTGGGGCCGGATCAGGTGCTGATGGAGCTGAAGGCCCCGGGGGCCATCCCGTTGTGGATGGTACGCCTGCTGACGGAGATGAGACTGTACAAGACCTCCTTCTCCAAATACGGAACGGCCTATCAGCTCCTGCTGGAGCGGGAATGGAAAGGAGGAAAACGGTATGCTTGAGACGATCTTCCGCGGTGTCTTTGACACCCAGCTGACCAACACGATCACCCCGGAGCAGTTCCTGCTGTGTGTGGGGGCATCGCTGGTCATCGGCCTGGTCCTGTGCGTACTGATGCTGTGGCACGCCCGGCCCAGCGCGGGCTTTGCCATCACCCTGGCCACCCTGCCGGCGGTGGTATGTGTGGTCATTATGATGGTCAACGGCAATGTGGGAGCCGGCGTGGCGGTGGCGGGGGCCTTCAGTCTGGTGCGCTTCCGCTCCGCCCCCGGCTCTGCCCGGGAGATCGGGGCCATCTTCGCCGCCATGGGGGCGGGCCTGATGGCAGGCATGGGCTATCTTGGCTATGCGGTCCTCTTCACCCTGATCCTGGGCGGGGTCACCATGGCCTACCACGTCCTGGGCTTTGGCGGCGGAAAAAATGTCCTGCGCTGCCGCACCCTGCACATCACCATCCCGGAGGATCTGGACTACACAGGCGTCTTTGACCCGGTTTTGGAGCAGTACGCCGCCCGGTCCGAGCTGAAGCAGGTCAAGACCACCAACATGGGAAGCCTCTTCAAGCTGACCTACGACCTGACTCTCCGGGATGGAGGGCAGGAAAAAGCGCTGATCGACGCCCTGCGCCAGCGCAATGGGAATCTGGAGATCTCCCTGTGCCAGCAGGAGACGGGAGCGGCCGGACTATGAACAGGAGGAACAACATGAAAAGAATCGCCATTCCACTGCTGCTGAGCCTTTCGCTGCTGCTCAGCGGCTGTCAGAACACAGATACCGGATCCAACGGAGGAGACTCGGCATCCACCGGCGCAGAGTCTGTGGCCGTCATCGACACGGCGGCCCTGTTCAGCGACCGGGATCTGGATGGAAGCTACGATGAGAGCGCCGCCGTCCACATCCAGCTGGAGGGGGAGACTGCTGTTTGTGATTCCGACGCTGTCTCCATCGACGGCTCCCGGATCACCCTGTTGGACGAGGGTACTTATCTGGTGTCCGGCGCCTTGACAGATGGTCAGATCGTGGTGGACGCCGGGGATACCGATAAGGTGCAGATCGTCCTGGCCAGCGCAAGCCTCACCTGCGCCGATTCCGCCGCCATCTATTCCAAGAGCGCCGACAAAGTGTTCCTCACCCTGGCGGAGGGGACGGAAAACACCCTGACCAACGGCGGCAGCTATACCGCCATCGACAAGAACAACATCGATTCCGTGGTGTTCTCCAAGACCGACCTGACCCTCAACGGTTCCGGCAGTCTGACCATTGACGCCCAGGCAGGCCACGGGGTGGTGTCCAAGGACGAGCTGACCATCACCGGCGGCAGCTACACCGTTACCGCCGCCGGGCACGGCATGGCAGGCAAGGACAGCCTAGCTGTGGCGGGGGGCACATTTACCATCACCTCCGGTAAGGACGGTCTCCACGCTGAAAACGCCGATGACTCCTCTCTGGGATTTTTGTATGTGGCGGATGGCGAATTTACCATTGCCGCCCAGGGAGACGCCGTCAGCGCCAGCGGGGCGCTTCAGGCGGACGGCGGGACCTTTGACCTGACCACCGGGGAGGGCAGCGCCTCCGTCACCATGTCCACTGGGGACAGCTTTGGCCCCGGCGGCATGGGAGAAGGTCCGGGCGGTTAGAACGGGGCGCGGCCCCACGGCGGCCCATCCGTCGAGAGCGGGACGCCGCCTGAGCGGCCGGACAGCGGTGACAATGGTCAATCTCCGGAGTTCCCCACCCAGCCGGCAGGCGAGGAACCGGCTTTTGACGCAGAAACAGTGGAAGTGACAGACACCGCGGAGGACACCGTCAGCCAAAAGGGTGTGAAGGCGGAAGGTACCTTGACCATCAACGGCGGGACCTGGACCATGGACACCGTGGACGACTGCATTCACAGCGGCGGCGCTCTGGTCGTCACCGGCGGGACCTTCACTCTTTCCAGCGGAGACGACGCCGTCCACTCCGATGACGCAGTGACCATTCGAGCCGGAGAATTTTCCATCCCCTACTGCTATGAGGGCGTCGAGGGCCTGTCCGTCACGGTGGAGGGCGCGGCCTTTGATGTCACCGCCCATGACGACGGTTTCAATGCCGCTGGCGGCGCGGACAGCTCCGGCTTCGGCGGCAGGGACGAGCCGTTCGCCGCCAGTGAGGACAGCTTCATCACTGTGAACGGAGGGACCATCACCGTGGTGTCGGATGGAGACTGTCTGGACTCCAACGGGGACCTCACAGTCAACGGCGGAACGCTGGACCTTACCTGCAACGGAAACGGGAATACGGCCCTGGACTGCAGCGGCAGCTATACCAACAACGGCGGATCGGTGACCACCAACGACGGCTCGGAAACCAATTCCGGTGGCAGGAGCGGCAACAGACTCGAAGAGGAGCGGGAGCCACTACCAAGCGGAAGGCCAAAGGCCTGATAAAGCATGGTGCAGGAATTGGGCCTTTGACATACAGCATACAGAAAATCCAAGTTATACAAATGCACAGTGCCGCAGGAACTGATGCCGCTGTCTGCTGGTCTACAGCATCTTCCTATGTTTGAGAGAGCGTGCTTGTCAGAGAATATCAGAGAATTACTTCCGTTCCTTCGGTGCAATTTAGGCGTGTGGTAGCGTACCACGCGCCTAAATTAATTCACCGGATCCAGCATTCTCCGCTTTTGGTTCGTGCAGTGGACAGAAAGTTTCGTGCTGCGGGGGCCGGCTCCGGCCGGACAGCAGCAAAAATCCGGCCCTGGGAGCAAAATTCCGTTGCCCAAATCCGCTGCCGGCGTTATAATAGAAACAAATATATCGAACTGTCAATCGGCATCTCCGCAGCTGGTCCGGCCATCCGAACAGGCCGGGGTCGAAACAAAGGGGGAACCCAGCTTGAATCCATCCATCTGTTATGTTGTAGGGGCTATGCCCCTGTCCTGGTCTCTGTGCCCTCACCCGGGGGCGCAGGATTTTCTCATCGCCGCCGACAAGGGCTATGAGGCGCTGGAGGCCTATGGCGTGCCGCCCAATCTGGTGGTGGGCGACTTTGACTCTCTGGGTCGTCGGCCCAACCACCCCAACGTGGTGCAGCTCCCGGTTGCCAAGGATGACACCGATATGGTCTACGCCCTGCGGGAGGGTCTGGACCGGGGATACCGCCGGTTCGTCCTGCTGGGCGGCGTGGGCGGCCGGCTGGAGCATACCCTGGCCAACCTTCAGGCACTGGCCTGGCTCACCACCCAAGGGGCTCGGGGCGTTCTGGCGGGGGAGGGCACCGTAGCCACCGCCCTCCGGAACGAGACCATGACCTTTCCCGCCGGGCTGACCGGATTCTGGTCCGCCTTCTGTCTCAGCGGGCAGGCGGAGGGGGTCACCCTGCGGAACCTGAAGTTTGAGCTGACCGGCCACACCCTCAGCGCCGACTTCCCCCTGGGAGTGAGCAACGAGTTCACCGGGGAGGCCGCTGAGGTGTCCGTGGCCCGGGGGACCCTTCTGGCCATGTGGCGGGAGCAGGGGGACTTCTACCGCCTGCTGCCCCAGCTGTGGGACCGGACTGAAATCCAACACGAAGGAGAATGAACATGGATCACAAGGTAAAGGCGCTGGTGCTGGCCGCCGGAAAGGGCACCCGGCTCCAGACAGAGGGCGTGGATCTGCCCAAGGTGATGCGGCTGGCCGACGGGAAGCCCCTGCTCCACTACGTCCTGTCCGGGCTGGATTTTCTGTCTCCGGAGGACGTGATCCTGGTGGTGGGCTGGAAGAAGGAAGCCGTCCTGGCCGCCTATCCCCAATACCCCCACGCCGTCCAGGCTGAGCAGCACGGAACCGGCCACGCGGTGCAGTGTGCCGCCCATCTACTGGAGGGCTTTGACGGCCATGTGCTGGTCTGCTGCGGCGACGCTCCCCTGATGAAGGGGGAAACCTTCCGTGCCCTGACGGAGACCCACCTCCGGGACGGCAACGCCTGCACCCTCCTCTCCTCTGTGCTGGAGGACGGGGGCAACTACGGCCGCATCCTCCGGGAGGCGGACGGCACCTTCCAAGCCATTGTAGAGGACAAGGACTGCACCCCGGAGCAGAAGGCTGTCCGGGAGGTCAACACCGGCACCTACCTGTTCCACGCCCCCGCGCTGCTGGCTGCCCTGGGCCGGCTGCGGGATGACAACGCCCAGGGGGAGCTCTACCTCACTGACGTGCCCGCCTTCATCAAGGCCGACGGCGGCCGGGTGGGCCTGTGCGACACCTGCTCCCCGGACGAGATGCTGGGGGTGAACACCCTGGAGCAGCTGGCCCAGGTGGAGGCCCTTCTCCGGGGCAGGGGGGGTCCCCGTGGCTGAGAACGAATTGGACCTGCGCCTGGCCGTCCTCATCGACGCGGACAACGCCTCCCGAACCGCCATGAAGGATGTGATGGCTGAGGTGGCGGTGTACGGCACCCCCACCATCAAGCGCATTTACGGCGACTGGACCAGCCCCAATATGTCCACCTGGAAGTCCATTCTGCTGGAGTGCGCCCTCACCCCCATCCAGCAGTACGGCTATACCACCGGGAAAAACTCCACCGACTCCGCCATGATCATCGACGCCATGGACATCCTGTACTCCGGCAACTGCGACGGCTTTGTCCTGGTGTCCAGCGACAGCGACTTCACCCGCCTGGCCATCCGCCTGCGGGAGGCCGGGATGAAGGTCTACGGCATGGGGGAGCGCAAGACCCCCAAACCCTTTATCGTGGCCTGCGACAAGTTCGTCTATATCGAGGTCATCCGGGCCGCCGCCCGAAAGGCGGCCGCCCAGCAGGCGGAGGACGACGCGCCCCGCCCCGCAGCCCAGCCTCAGAAGCCCTCCAAAAAGGAGAGCCGGAAGAACGCCGGGATCCCGGACGATGTGGCGGAGCTCATCGCCGAGTCGGTGGAGGACGTATGCGGCGAGGACGGCTTTGCCCACATGGGCAAGCTGAGCAACCTGCTGATGAAGAAGCAGCCCGACTTCGACCCCCGGAACTACGGCTTCTCCAAGCTGTCCAAGCTCATCAAGTCTATGGGCCGCTTTGACTGGAAGACCGAGGGGGCAGACAACTCGGAATACTTTGTCCGGGACACCCAGCGCGCCGATAAATGACATAAAATGCTCCAAGCGGAGGCGCGGCTGACCGCCGTGCCTCCGCGCGCTGTTTTCAAAGGGAAAATTTTCTCACCACAGCGGAACCTTTTCTCCCTCTGATGCGTCTGATAAAAAAGAGAGCCTCCGGCGCGGACCGCCGGAGCCGTACCGATTCAAGGAGGGAGTGCTGTGGGACATTGTAAGCTGGCCGGTCCGACTGTTTGGCGGTCTGCCGGGCTGCTGGCCGCCTGTCTGGCCGCTGTGTTTCTGCTCCGCCTGCCCGTTCTGTCGGCCAGCGGGAGCAGCGGGCTCTCCGAAAGCGGAGGCTCCGGCAGCGGGGCGGAGGAGGACGCGCCCGGAAGTGCGGATATTCGAACGCCGGACGGCTCCTATGCCCTCACCGGCGAGGTGCTGGACCAGCTGCCCCCGGACAGTGTCCAGCTGGGCGTCCTCTTCCAGGAGGGGGCTGACAGCCGGACTGGTCTGTACGCCGCCCGCCGGGAACACGCAGGGTGTATTCTGTGGGCCGCCCCCGGCGGGGACCTGTACCTCCAGCTGTCCGGCGGCGGATATGCCCGGGCCTGCCCGGAGCCGGGATAACGCCCAATGGTTGCATTTTTCCTCCGGAGCGGGTATAATGCTGACAAACGCCCCAGAGGAGGTTGCCCTATGGCCGAAGAATTGGAACATGAACCCCAGCCCCAGGAGCCCCGGACCGAACTCCCGGAAGAGGGGGCTGCCCCGGCGGACGGCGCCGAGCCGGAGAAGAAGGAAAAGAAGCCCTCGGAGGATCTGTTTTACTGGCTCAACGCCCTGACCACCGCCCTGGTGAGCCTGGTACTGGTATTCACCTTTATCGGGCGTCTGACCCGGGTACAGGGGGAGTCCATGACCAACACCCTCCAGGATCAGCAGCTCCTGCTGGTCTGGTCTCTGGGTTATGAGCCGAAGCAGGGAGACATCGTGGTGCTCAACAAGACCACGGTAGAGCACCTGGGCGGCGTGGCCATCGTCAAGCGCGTCATCGCCACCGGCGGCCAGACGGTGGACATCGACTATGAGAGCAACAGCGTCTATGTGGACGGCGTTCTGCTGGATGAGCCCTATATCCGGGAACCCATGGATGACATCACCGCCGATCCAAACCGGGCCCAGACCCACTTTGAGGTCCCGGAGGGGGAGATCTTTGTCATGGGCGACAACCGCAACAACTCCGATGACAGCCGGGACATCCGTATCGGCTCCATCGACGAGGACTATATTCTGGGCAAGGCGGTGTTCTCCCTCCTGCCCTTTGATACCATCGGTCCCCTATAAAAATCCAGGCCCCGGAACATGAAAATGTTCCGGGGCCTTCAGCTTGTCAAAAAAGCCCTCCTGCAAGGAGTTCCGTCGCCTGAAGGTGACGGAATAAAATTGGATCCCGTCATTTCCGGGGGCGTGTACCTCGGGAATGACACCTCTGTCTTTCAAATGACAGTTGATTCAGGTAGATACACTCATGCCCGGGCTGGCAGGCTCTGGATCGTGACCTCAGGGCGGCCGGACAGGCAGGCGGCCTCCCGGCTCTGGCAGGTGAACAGCAGGATCTGCCGGTCCTCCGCCAGCTGGGCCAGCAGGTCCAGGGCCAGGGCCATCCGCCCATCATCAAAGGCGGCCAGGGCGTCATCCAGCACCAGCGGGGCCCGCCGCTCCTTCAGGCACAGGTCGTACACCGCCAGGCGCACCGCCAGATAGATCTGATCCACCGTCCCCTTGGACAGGAACAGGGCGCGCCGGGGCAGCACCCTGCTTCCTTCCGTGGCAGAGGCGTCCAGCTCCCGGTCCAGGGACAGCTCCCGGTACCGCCCGCCGGTGAGGCGGCTCAGATAGTCCGCCGCCCACCGGTTCAGCTCCGGGGAGAAGCGCTCCTGAAGCTGGGCGTTGGCCGCCTTCAGCCCCTCCAGGGCGGCGGAGATGGCCTGATACTCCCCCTCGCGCCGCTCCAGCTCCCGGGACAGGCTCTCCTCCTCCGCGGCCAGGGCGGCGGGGTCCCCCACCGCCTTCTGTCGGCCCAGCGCCATGTTCAGCTGGCGCTCCGCCCGCTCCAGCTCCGCCTGAGCGGTCCCCAGCTGGGCGGCTGTCTCCTCCAGGGTGCGGGCGGGTCGCTCCAGAGCTGGGTCCTCCGCCTCTTCCCGGCCCCCCTGGGCCTTCAGAGCCTCATACAGCCGCCGTGCGCCATCCAGACGGGTTGCGGCCACCGCCTCCCGCTCCTCCAGATTCAGGGCAAGGGACAGGGCGGCGGAGCAGCCGAACAGATCCTTCACCTCCGGGGCGAAGGAGTGGACGAACTGAAAAAGGTCGGTCCGGGTGTTCTCCCGCCGGGCCTGCCGCTCAGACAGGCCGGAACGGACCAGCCGCACCTGCTGGGCCGCCCGGTCGGCGGCCGCTGTCCGCTCCCGATAGGCCCGGGCCAGGGCAATGACCTCATCCGTCCCCTGGACGCCATAGCGCTCCAGCACCCGGCGTCCGGCGGCGTCCGCCTTCTTCCCCGCGGACAGGGAAATGAGGGAGGCTGCCGCCAGTGCGCCATAGGCCGCCAGGGCCAGCCAGATCCAGGGGAACGGCCCGCCGCCGGCTATCATGCCGCCCGCCGCGATCAGGACGGCTGCCGCCGCGCCTGCCAGCTGGAGCATGGGGACCCGCTTTCTGCACCGCCGGCCCTTCTCAGTCCACCGCTGATGCTCCGCCGCGTCCCGCTCCGCCTTCTGCACCGCCTCGTCGCCGGTCATCCCGGGGAACTGTGGGTCTACCGCTTGGGCCCGGGCCTGTTCCAGTTCCGCCTCCGCCTGGGCGAGGGACTCCTCCCCCAGCTTGATCTCCGGCTCCAGGGCCTTGAGTAAGGCCAGGTCCCCCTGGGCCCTCTTCAGCTCCTCACGGTCCGGCAGTGAAAGAAACCGGGCCTGCTCCTGACGCAGCCCCTCCTGCTCCACCTCCGCCTGGGCCAGCTCGGCCTGGACCTGACGGAGCTTCCGGTTCAGCTCCCGGCGGGCCAGCGCCTTATGGGTCTCCAGCTCCGCCTCCAGCTGTTCCTTCCGGCGGGCCAGACCAGCCCGCTCCGCCGACAGGAGGTTCACCTCATCGTTGGCCTGCTCCGCTTCTCCGCGGACGGCGGAGGCCTGTGCCAGCGCCTCCTCCAGCTGGGGGATACGGCCCACGCTCCGGTTCACCCGCCGGCGGTTGAGCCACTCCTTCAGCCGCCCCTCCGCCTGGGAGAAGGATACGTCCTCCTGTCCGGAGGACACCAGGGCGGCGATGCGCCGCTCCAGCTCCGGGGCGGCGGTGACGGTCAGGGAGCCGCCCTGTCCCACAAACGCGGAGCGCTCAAAGACCTCCCGGCCCACCCCCAGCAGCAGCTCGCCGCAGGTATCCGCCGTCAGGCCGGGGACGGGCTCCTCTGTGCCGGTATAGACGGCGGAAAAGTTCCCGAAGGGGACGCTCCCCCGGGGGCCCCGGCGGATGGTGATGTCCCGGCCCTGCCACTCCAGCAGCAGTTCCCCCTCCATAGGGGCCCCGGACCAGGGCTGATAGCGGTTTTTGTCCGCCAGATGTCCCTTCTTGTCCCGGTCCCGGGTGTCGATCCCATAAAGCATAGCCTTCAAAAAGCCCGCCCAGGTGGATTTCCCGCTCTCATTGGGAGCCTGGATCAGATTGAGGCCAGGGGCGAGCTCCAGCCGCTGCTCCGTCAGCCCGCCGAAGGTGGCTGTCATCCGTTTGATCCTCATGGCGCCACATCCTCTCCGTTCTCCAGGGCGGCCAGACCGAAGCGCACCGCCTGCTGGAGGATCTCATTCTCCGGCTCTGCCCGGCACCGGGCGGCCATCAGGCGCAGGAACAGCCCGGTGAGGGTGTCCTCCTCCATCCGGTCCCACACCGCCCGCTGCACCCGGGTGCGGTCCCGGAGGGTCAGGCCGTAAAACCGGGGGGCCAGCGCCCGGGTCAGCCCCTCCAGGTCCAGGGCCTCCGCCCCCCGCTCGCCGGTGAGCAGGATGCGGTATATATCCTCCGCCGTGTCCGGCGGCAGGGCGGCCCGCACCGCCGCCGCCAGGTCCTCCGCGCCGGTCACATCCACGGACAGGATCTGATACCGCCGGCGGCACAGGGGGACGAACTCCGCCCGGCAGCTCCCGGGCTCCGCCTCCACATAGAGGACGCCCTTGTCTCCCAGCTCGTCAAAGCCCCGGCCCTCCGGGCAGCCGGGATAGGCCCAGAAGGTGTCCCCCTCCCGCTGAAGGCCGCTGGTCTGGTGGATGTGCCCCAGCGCCAGATAGTCCAGGCCGCTGCGGGCGATGTTCTCCCGGGAGATGGGGCCGTACTCCCCCCGGCCGTCCACCTCCCCGTGGACCGCCATGAGCTGGACCCGGCCGTCCCGCTCCGCCCGGAAGCCCTCCAGGGGGGAGCGGTCCTCCCGGGGGCCCAGAAAGGCCCGGCCATAGACCACGCAGTCCAGCCCGGGGACCTCCGCCCGCCGGACCGATCCAGAGGTGAAAATATGCACGTTCTCCGGCCAGTCCAGGGCGGCATACAGGGACTGCGGCCCGTAGAAGTCGTGGTTCCCCGGGGCCAGGAACACCGGGCATGGGAGGCTCCCCAGGGACCGGGCCAGGGCCTGGGCGGTCTCCCGATAGGTCCGCCGGCTGTCCAGCAGGTCGCCGGACAGCAGCACCAGGTCGGCCTCCCGCTCCCGGGCCAGCCTGGCCAGACGGTCCAGCAGTTCCCGCTGCTCCTGCCGCCGGGCGGCCGCCTGCTCCGGCGTCAGGCCGGAAAAGGGGCTGTCCAGATGCAGGTCCGCCCCGTGGATCAGTTTGATCATGGAAAAAAGGCTCCTTTCCCGCCGGACTTACTCCTCCAGGTCCACCCGCCGGACCTGGACGCACCGTCCGGACTCTGTATCGATGGTAAAGCGGCAGGCGTTGAGCTTGCAGGGGCCCTCCGCCTCCTCATACCGCCGGGGCAGCCCCCCCAGGAAGAGGTTCATGGACAGCTCCGGCTTGATGCCCAGTACGGAGCGCCGCGGCCCCGTCATGCCCAAGTCGGTGAGAAAGCCCGTCCCCTTGGGCAGGATCTGCCCGTCCGCCGTGGGCACATGGGTGTGGGTCCCCCACAGAGCCTGGACCCGCCCGTCCAGATACCAGGCCAGCGCCCCCTTCTCGCTTGTGGCCTCGGCGTGGAAGTCCACCAGCACCAGGTCACAGCGCTGGGCCTCCGTCCCCTGCAGCAGCTGGTTGGCCGCCTTGAAGGGGCTGTCCAGGTTGGAGTTCAGCTCCAGACGCCCCATCAGGTTCATCACTCCGATCCGCAGCCCCCGGGGTCCGTCGAACATGCCGAAGCCCCGGCCCGGCACCCGGCCGGCGTAGTTGGCCGGACGGAGGATATAGGGGTCCTTATCCAAAAAGTCGGCGATCTGGATGCGGTTCCAGGTGTGGTTGCCCAGGGTGATGACGTCGGCCCCGGCGTCATACATCCCACGGGCCTGACGGGGGGTGAGACCCACGCCGGAGGCGTTCTCCCCATTGACCACGGTGAAGTGGATGTCCTCCTCCCGCTTGACCTCCCGCAGGCGGCGGGCCAGAATATCCTGGCCCCCCTCGCCCACCACGTCGCCTACCGCGAGCACATTCAGCAGCATAGCATATTCCTCCTTGGATCGGATGGGGCGCAGACTCCCCTGGGATCCGGTCCTGGTCCGGACCGTTCAGCAGACCCTATTATACCGCCTGCCGGTCAAAATCGCAAAGGCTTTTTGCCGCCGGCATATCCCGCCCTTCGGGCGCATACCATGTCACCACAGCTGCATGGGAGAGGAGGGACCGGAATGAGGGGAGCGGTACGCAGAAGGGGACGGATGCCGCCGGTAGCGGGCAGCCCCTGGCGGCTCACCGCGGGGGCTGGGCTGGCGCTCACCGCAGTACTGTTTCTCCTCCCTCTGCTCACAGTCCGGGGGGAGGGGGGCGGAGCCGCCGGAGAGACGGAAAATGCCCCCCTGACGGCCACAGCTCCGGAGGGGCAGACCACCCGGGCCGCCCGGGACCGGGGCCACATCGTCAAGCTGCTCCAGCCGGACGGCACGGTGGAGGAGCTGACCATGGTGGACTACCTCTTCGGCGTGGTGGCGGCGGAAATGCCTGCCGCCTTCGAGGAGGAGGCCCTGAAGGCCCAGGCCTGCGCCGCCCGCACCTATACCGTGGTCCGGCAGGCCTCTGCCCACGCTGCCCACCCACAGGCCGACGTGTGCACCGACAGCGGCTGCTGTCAGGCCTATGTGGAGCGGCAGGCGGCGGAGACCCGGTGGGGGATCAGCGCCGGGACCTACTCCGCCAAGATCAGCCAGGCGGTGGCAGATACCGATGGGCTGGGCATCCTCTACCAGGGCGCGCCCATCCAGGCGGTGTTCTTCTCCTCTGCCCCCGGACAGACGGCGGACGCGGTGGCAGTGTGGGGCAGCCAGGTGGACTATCTGAAAAGTGTCTCCAGCCCGGAGGGGGACGAGGTCCCCAACTACCGCAGCCAGGTGGTCCTCACGGCGGAGGAGGTCCGCAGCCGGGTGCTCGCCGCCTATCCCGGGGCCGACCTGTCCGGCGACCCATCCGGCTGGTTAGGGACCCCCGCCTCCAGCGGGGGAGCGGTGACCAGCATCCCGGTGGGGGGCGTCACCCTCACGGGCAGCCAGGTGCGCACCCTGTTCTCCCTGCGCTCCGCCGCCTTCACCGTGGCCTGGGACGGGACCAGCTTCATCTTTTCCGTCACCGGCTATGGCCATGGGGTAGGCATGAGCCAGTACGGGGCCAACGCCATGGCCAAGGAGGGCAGCTCCTTCCGGGACATCCTCACCTGGTACTACACCGGCGCCCAGGTGGACGATCTTTGGGCAGAATCATAGAAACGGATGCCGCAAACCGGCTTTCAAAACAGATAGACTGTGCCGCCCCTGGTGCGGCACAGTCTATCTGTTTTGGCAGTCTGTCAAAGAACCTCGCCAGCGGCGGGGTTCTTCTGCTATAAAAGAATTCTCGAAAAGATATAGTCATGGTGGATGTAGATGCCTTAGTCCCCAAGGATCATTTGTTGCGCAAGATAGAAGATGTCATGGATTATGACTGGCTATATGAGCGGTTAAGTCCATATTATTGCGCAGACA
>ERZ832522.3693-NODE-3693-length-16379-cov-11.392428_pt1 | contig 16379 bp, 14 predicted proteins | sample MGYA00519951_ERZ832522 | MGnify/ENA primary metagenome ERZ832522 (study PRJEB31850, sample SAMEA3708728) | human gut metagenome | biome: human gut; feature: human-associated habitat; material: faeces | place: China | collected 2014 ... | reverse complement strand
GTCCTGGACGGGCTGTACGGCAGGAATCTCTCGCTGCAGACCCTCGATGGCGTACTCTGCCACAACGGTGAATATGAGCAGCGCGTTTTTGAGTTGTCCGGCTTGAGTGGATTTGAGGAGTTCGACGCAATCGTCGATCGTTGCTATGCGAGCGATTTCGACTACGTGAAGACGCTTCGCCCCATGACGCTCGAGGCCTGCGTGGTCCGCATCTCCGATATCATCGCCTATGTCGGGCGCGACCGCCAAGACGCCATCGAGGCGGGTCTTGTGGATGAGGGCGCGTTTGCCGACGGTATGGGCGGCCGCTACAACTCGTGGATCTTGACGCGTGCGTCAATCGACATCGTTGAGCACAGTTACGGCAAGGACCGTATCGAGATGAGCGAGGAGCTCTTCGAGGAGATTCGCCGTGCCAAGCGTGAGAACTACGCGATGATCTACCATTCCGTCGCGATCGAGGAGGAGCGCAAGGATATGATGGCGCGGGCGTTCAGCCTCATGTACGAGCACTTCCTCGGCGACCTCAAGGCGCATGACGAACACAGCACCATCTTTAGGCACCACATCGCCAGGATCGACAAATCGCTTGCGCATTACGGACGCACGTACGATTGGTCGAGCGACTTTGATCAGACGGTGATCGACTATATTGCCAGCATGACGGACGGCTACTTCATCGAGCTCGCATGCACGCTGTTCCCCGAGCTCGATTTTCCGCAGCGCACCTACATCAACGAGTGAATACGAACAGGTGTTTGAATAGGGCTGGTCGTTTGATACACTCTTGTTCGAATAAACGATCGTCGGAGAAGGCCCATGGACACGTTATTTTCCAGCAACGAGCGCGTAAAACAGCTCAAGAACGCACCGCTTGCGGTTCGCATGCGCCCGTCGACGCTCGATGATTACGTGGGTCAGAAGAAGGCCGTGGGCCCGGGCTCCTGGCTTCGATCCGCCATCGAGCACGACGTGCTTTCCAGTGTGATTCTGTACGGACCCGCAGGTACGGGCAAGACCACGTTGGCGCATATCATCGCCTCGCACACCAAGAGCGAGTTCGTCGAGGTCTCCGCCGTTACGGGCACCGTCAAGGACCTGCGCCGAGAGATCGATGAGGCAAAGCACCGCCTCATGATGTTCGACCGCCGCACCATCTTGTTCATCGACGAGATCCATCGCTTCTCCCGTTCCCAGCAAGATGCCCTGCTCCACGCGGTCGAGAACCGTACGGTCGTCATGATCGGCGCCACGACGGAGAACCCGTACTTCGAGGTGAACTCAGCGTTGCTGTCGCGCAGCCGCATCGTGGAGCTCGAGCACCTGGCCGATGAGGACATCGAGCGCCTGGTCCGCCGTGCTCTGAGCGCACCGGAGGGGCTCGACGGGCGCTTTAGCGCCAGTGATGAGGTTGTTCGCGCGATCTGCACACTCGCCGCCGGTGACGGGCGCAGTTCACTCACCACGCTCGAGTTGGCGAGCGAGATCGCCCTTACCAGGCCCGGTCGCGAGGGCGAAGCCCCGGCCGATTCCGCATCTCCCATCCCAATCGAGCTCGAAGATGTGAAGCAAGCCAATCCGCGCCGCGGCCTGTCGTACGACAAGTCTGGCGACATGCATTACGACATCATCTCGGCTTTCATCAAATCCATGCGCGGCAGCGATCCCGACGCGGCGGTGTATTGGCTCGCCCGCATGATCGACGCGGGGGAGGACCCCAAGTTCATCGCCCGGCGCATCATGATCCAGGCGAGTGAGGACATCGGCAATGCCGACCCCACCGCGCTCCTTGTGGCCGAGGCCGCATTTAAGGCGGCCGAGGTCATCGGCTATCCGGAGTGCCGCATCAACCTCGCACAAGCCGCCATTTACAACGCCCTCGCGCCCAAGTCGAATGCCGCCGAGGCCGCCATCGACGCCGCCCTGGCCGATGTCCGCACAAGCGGGCAGCGTGAGGTGCCCAGCTACTTGCGCGACCGTCATCGCCCCGGTTCAGACGAATATGGCGACTACAAGTATCCGCACGATTACCCCCAGGGCTGGGTGGAGCAACGCTATTTGCCCGAGGGCCTGGAACGCGGGGCGTTTTGGCAGCCCAGCGGTCGCGGTTGGGAGCAATGGCGGGCGGAGAACAAGCCGCGCTAGGGTTTGGACCTTGTTTGCGCCCGGTCCTTGTGGGGTATCATCAACCTTACGTGTGTCGCTCGTTTGCAATGGAGGCATCCATGGAACCTATGCAGATCGTCCTTGTCGTGCTCGCCTTGGTCGGCGTTTGGGCCGTCGCGGAGCTCGCGCTTACCTTGCGTCGCACCCGCGACGTCGTGGCTTCGCTCGACAAGACGGTGGAGCAGGTCAACAGCACTATCGAGGAGGCTCGTCCTGTCGTAGCCAAGCTCGACGGCGTCGTCGATGAGCTTCAGCCCACAGTTGCCCAGGTCGAGCCGCTGCTCAAGCAGGCAACCGTCGCCGTGGAGGCGCTGTCTGCCGATTTGATCGAGGTCAATGGCGTTCTGCGCGATGTCTCCGCCGTGAGCGGTGCCGCCAGTAGCGCTTCTAACGCCGTCACCGAGCTTGCCGACGCCGCATCCGGTAAGGTCCAAAGGTTGCTCAACCGTGGCCACAAGGCTGCAGCCCCCAAGGCCGTCAAGCCCGCGCCCGTGCACGATGACGAGCCCGTTGCCCAGTCTGCGGTCCAGCCTGCCGAGGCGCCCGCGCTCGAGGCCGAGTCCCAGGCCGAGCCCCGCACCTACTTCACCTACAATCCCGGCGAGGAGACCATCAATGAATAACCCAACTGCCATCTCTCTCGTCGTTTCGTGCGACCCCGATCTGGCCCGCCTCGTCCGCATGACCGCCGCGAATGTCGCCACGCTCTCCTCCATGTCGGTCGAGTGTGTCGAGGATATCCGCATGGCGGCCGAGGAGGCCTTTATCTACGCGTGTGCCACTTCGCCCGACGAGACCCTCACCATCGATTTCGATGTCGACTCCACGCGCGTGGCTATGACGTTCACCCTCGAGGCGGATGCCTTTGCGGAGCCCTCTGCCGACGATCCCACCGCCGCGTACGCCGATTTGATCCTCGGCTCCGTCTGCGATGTCTATCAGAAGGTCGAGTCTCCCGCCCGTCTCGTGCTCGAAGTGAAGGCGGACGTCGATGACCTCTAAGACCTCGGGTAAGAGCGCTTGGGATAAGGAGAAGACCCGCGAGCTCTTCCGCCGATTCAAGGAGGAAGGGGACATGGACGCGCGCGAGAAGCTCGTCATGTCCCATCTGAATCTCGTGCGCTTCATCGCAAATAAATTCAAGAACAGGGGAGAGCCCATCGACGATCTGATCCAGGTCGGGTACCTCGGTCTGCTCAAGGCGATCGACCGTTTCGACCCTAGTCGCGGGCTTGAGTTCACCACCTTCGCCACGCCTACCATCATGGGCGAGATCAAGCGCCATTTCCGCGATAAGGGTTGGTCGGTCCGCGTACCGCGCCGCCTGCAGGAGCTTTCGGCCAAGGTCAACCAGGCCACAGACACGCTCACCTCGCAGCTGCAGCGCTCTCCGACCATCGCCGAGATCGCCGATTTCCTCGACGCGACCGTGGACGAGGTCCTCGAGGCCATGGAGTCCTCCTCTGCGTACAGCTCGGTCTCCCTCGAGGCCCCGTCTGGCGCCGACGACGATGACACCCCGTCGGTCATCGATCGCTATGCGACCGAGGATTCCGATCTCGCGTTTACGGACGACCGCATCATCATCGAGGAGGCGCTTGCGAGCTTCTCCCCGAGGGAGCGTGACGTCATCGAGATGCGCTTCCTCAAGGGCATGACGCAGATCGAGATCGCCGAGAAGCTCGGCATTTCCCAGGTCCAGGTCAGCCGCCTGCTGCGCCGGACGCTCAAGAAGATCCAGGATAAGATCGACCCCGAAGGGGTCATGACCGGTTAAACCCGGCCGCCGCGCCATCTCCGGCGATGTGCCGGATGCATAAGGGGAATCATGAAGCACGACACCGCCCGCGCCGAGCGCCTCATGCGCACGACGTTTTTGAACATTTGGATCGTCATCGGAGTGATCATCATCTGCGCGGTGGTGTTCCAGCTCATCGGGTCCCTGTCCAACGTCCTGATTTTCCTTTCGGTTGGTGCGATCTCGGCCTTCATGGCCTCCCCGATCGTGAACTTCCTCGAGCGGCGCGGTCTGCCGCGCGCCGGTGGCGCCCTCATCGGCCTGCTCGTCGTCATCGTGGGCTTTGTTCTGCTCTTTGCCCTGGTGATCCCTATGGTCACCGGTCAGCTGATCGACCTTTTGCGCGACGCCCCCGCCAAGCTCGCCGCCCTGAGTTCCTGGGCCATGCGCATGGAGAACAAATTCGCCATCGTCGAGCATCTGAACGATGTGGTGAATATCGAGTCGCTGTTCGCCTCCGCGCAGGACATGATCAATCAGGCGCTCTCGGGCCTGCTCTCCGCGGTCCGCGACGGTATCGTGCCCATGGTGAATAACATCGCCTCCATGGTGTTCACCGTCTTCCTTGGATTCGTGTTGGCTTTCTGGCTCGCGTGCGACTATCCGCGCATCAACGAGGAGGTCTGCCGCATCCTGCCCGAGGATAAGGCCGACGATTATCGCCTCATGGTCGCGGTGCTCAGCCGTTCCGTGGGCGGCTACCTGCGCTCGACCCTGATCAACTCCATGATCCAGGGATTCCTGGCGTTCGTCGGGTTCATGATCGTGGGCCACCCGTATGCCATCACGATGGGCATCCTCTCGGGCATTTTGAACATCATCCCGGTGGTCGGCCCTTCGATCTCGGCCATCATCGCGACGCTCATCGCCCTGGTGTACAGCCCGATCATGGCCATCTGGACCATGGTCATGGCCATGCTCTCGCAAAACATCACCGACAACGTGATCGCCCCCAAGATCAATCAGTCCACCATGCAGGTCCATCCCGTGCTTTCGCTCACGGCTCTCGTGGTTGGTTCCACCTTTGGCGGGGCGATCGGCATGATCGTCGCGTTGCCGCTCGTGGCGGTCATCAAGTCGCTGTTCATCTTCTATTTCGAGACCCGTACCGGCGAGCAGATCGTCTCGTATGAGGGTGCGCTGTTCCGCGGCGCCCCGTTCCGAGACGCGCAGGGACGCCCCGTCCCCGCGTTCGACGCACTGGGCGACGACACCTTCGTCGCCGACTCGCAGATTCTTGCGAGCGATTCGGTGCCCGAGGCCGAGGCGCTGCCCAAGCCCGAGCTCGAGAATCCCTGGGCGAAGCTCATCGATTTTGAGATGCCCTTCTCCGCGCACGAGCGGGTGGAGGATGCTAAGAAACCCGAGGAAACCGACACAACTGACGACGTGCGTTAACGTATAATAGCTGGGTTTGGAAACTGTTCCCCCTAGGTGGGGACGCGAATTGAACCCAGGGAGTTTACGCATGGCCGCTGACTATCCCACCATGTCTACCGCCGAGATTCGCTCGGCCTATCTCAACTTCTTCGAGGAGCGTGGCAACAAGCTGTATGCCAGCTCGTCCCTCGTCCCCGACGACCCCTCGCTGCTTCTCGCCAACGCCGGTATGAACCAGTTCAAGGAGTACTACCAGGGCAAGAAGGTCATGAAGGAGATCGGTGCCTGCTCGTGCCAGAAGTGCGTGCGCACCAACGATATCGACATCATCGGCTCCGACGGCCGTCACGCCTCGTTCTTCGAGATGCTCGGCAACTTCGCCTTTGGCGGCGTGACCAAGGAGCAGGCATGCACCTGGGCCTACGAGCTGATCACCGAGGTCTTCAAGCTTCCAAAGGAGCGCCTGCACTTCACCGTCTTCACTGACGACGACGAGACGCATGACGTCTGGCGCGCCCTCGGCGTTCCCGAGGACCACATCACTCGCCTCGGCGAGGACGACAACTTCTGGGCTGCCGGCCCCACCGGTCCCTGCGGTCCCTGCTCCGAGATTTACTTCGACCTCGGCGAGGAGGTCGGCTGCGGCTGCCCCGACTGCGCCCCCGGCTGCGATTGCGATCGCTTCCTGGAGTTCTGGAACCTCGTGTTCACGCAGTTCGATCGCCAGGAGGACGGCTCCATGCCCGAGCTGCCCCACCGCAACCTCGATACCGGCATGGGCCTCGAGCGCATGGCCGCCATCATGCAGCACAAGAGCTCCTTCTTCGACGGCGACGTCATGCAGAGCCTCATCAAGCTGGGCGAGGAGATCTCCGGTAAGACCTACGTCGATAACGAGTACACCGGCGCCTCCCGCTCCCTGCGCATCATCGCCGACCACGCCCGCTCCGTCGACTTCCTCATCTCCGACGGCGTCCTGCCCGGCAACGAGGGCCGCGGTTACGTCCTGCGCCGTCTGCTGCGTCGTGCCGTGTTCCACGGCCGCCTGCTCGGCATCGAGGACGCGTTCCTCGGCCGCTTCATCGATGCGGTGAACGACGTCATGGGCGAGGCCTATCCCAACCTCGTCGAGAACGCCGGCCTGGTCAAGGGCATCGTGAACGCCGAGGAGGAGCGCTTCTCCACCACGCTCAACAACGGTCGCGTCTACCTCGACGAGCAGCTCGGCGCCCTGGGCGAAGGCGAGCAGCTCTCCGGCAAGGCCGCCTTCATGCTGCACGACACCTTCGGTTTCCCGATCGACCTCACAGTCGAGATCGCCGAGTCTGCCGGCCATGCCGTCGACATCGGCGGCTTTGACGCCGAGATGGCCGAGCAGAAGGCCCGTGCCCGCGCTGCCGCCAAGGGTGACGCCTGGGGTTCCTTCAATGACGTTTGGACCGAGCTTGCCGACCAGCTCCCGGCCACCGAGTTCGCCGGTTACGAGGAGGAGAGCATCGAGGGCGCTCATGTTCTCGCCATCGTCGTAAACGGCGAGCGCGTGGTGTCCGCCGAGAACGCCGCCGAGGCCTCCGTCGTGCTCGATCGCACCCCGCTGTACGCCGAGATGGGCGGTCAGCTGGGCGACCACGGCCTCATCGACACCGCCGACGCCCAGTTCTTCGTCTCCAACACCGTTTCCAAGGGCGGCCTGTACGTCCACGAGGGCAAGCTCATCGGCAAGCTCTCCGAGGGTGACACCGTCTTCGCCGGCTACGACCTCAACCGCCGTGGCCTGCTCGCGCGCAACCACACCGCGACCCACCTGCTCGACGCTGCCCTCAAGGAGGTCCTGGGCGACCATGTGAACCAGGCTGGCTCGCTCGTCTCTCCGGAGGCCCTGCGTTTCGACTTCACCCACTTCGAGGCCATGACCTCCGAGCAGATCCGCGTTGTCGAGGACCTCGTGAACGAGCAGATCCTCGCCGCCAAGCCCGTGGTCACCCGCGTGATGGGCATCGAGGAGGCCAAGGCCTCCGGCGCCGTTGCCCTGTTTGGCGAGAAGTACGGCGACACCGTCCGCGTCGTCTCCATCGGCGCCGAGGACGAGCCGTTCTCCCGCGAGCTGTGCGGTGGCACCCACGCGGCCAACACCGCCGAGCTCGGTCTGTTCAAGATCGTCTCCGAGTCTTCCACAGGCTCCAATGTCCGTCGCATCGAGGCTGTGACCTCTACCGGCGCCATTGCCTACCTCGAGCAGCGCGCCGCGCTCGCCGAGTCTGCCGCTTCGCAGCTCAAGTGCCGCATCGAGGAGGTTCCCGCTCGCATCTCCTCCCTGCAGGCCGAGCTTCGCGAGTCCAACCAGAAGCTCAAGCGCGCGCTCACCGGCGGCGGTTCCGACGCCATTTCCTCCGCCATCGAGAACGCCCAGGACATGGGTGGCTACAAGCTCGTCGTGGCTGAGCTCGCCGGCCTCGAGGCCTCCGACCTCCGCAACGTCTGGGACACCATCCGCCAGAAGGTCTCTGGCGCTTGCGCCTGCGTCCTCGCCACGGTGACCGAGAAGGGCACGCCCGCTCTCATCGCCGCCGCTACCGATGACGCGGCTTCCGCCGGCTTCCATGCTGGAAACGTCATCAAGCAGATCGCCCCACTGGTCGATGGCCGCGGCGGTGGCAAGCCCACCATGGCCCAGGCCGGCGGCAAGGACGCCCAGGGCGTCGCGGCGGCTCTCGAGGCCGCTCGCACCGCGCTCGGCGCGTAACAAACGGCAGGAAGGCAGCACGTGGTAGCTCTCGCCCTCGATATCGGCGGCACGCGCACCGGCATCGCGGTCTCTGACCGCACCGGTCGCGTGGCCATGCCGCTCAAGGTCCTGCCCGCGTGCGAGGTGGAGGGCATGGCCCGTTCCTTCCGTATGATCTTGGAAGACCATGAGCCCGATGTCTTGGTCTGCGGCCTGCCGCAGACCATGTCGGGCGAGGAGGGCCCACAAGCCGAGCACATTCGGGAGGTCGCCGGCCGTATTGCCGCCGCGACCGGCCTTCCGCTCGAATTCATCGACGAGCGCCTCACGTCCACCGAGGCAAAGCGCATCCTGCGCGAACAGGGTTTGAACGAGAAACAGATGCGCGGTAAGGTCGATATGATTTCCGCCTCCCTGTTCCTGCAGGCCTGGCTCGATTCCCATGGACGAAAGGACGATCGTGGCTAACGACTACGGCTCGCATCGCGATCAGCGGGATCAGCGTCCCGCCGGCAAGCGATTCCGCACGAACGCCCCGGCTCCGGCCTCGCGCCCCGCAGCGAACGCCCCCCGTCCACGCGCGGCGGCCCCGCGACCCGTTCGTGGAACGGCGCCGCGTCCGCAGCGCGTTCAAGCGCCGTCCCAAGCTCGCGCGCACGGCCGCTCCGGTGGCGTGCATCCCGCCTATGCGCAGGCTGCAGCCAAGCGCTCCAAGCTCCCCGTCATCTTCGGCGTGCTTATCGCCATCGCCGTGGTTGCCGTGGCGGCCGTTTTCGTGCTCCCGCGCGTATTCGGCGGTTCGGGTGAGGCCATCGAGGCCGGACAGCCCGTGAACGTCGTCATCCCCGAGGGCGCGACGGGCGACGTCATCGCGCAGACCCTGGTCGAGAATCACGTCGTTGAGGACTCCGGTGAGTATTACGCCGCCGTCAAGAAGCTCGGCGCCGAGATGCAGCTCAAGCCCGGCGAGTACCGCTTCGAGACCTTGCAGGACCCCATCTCCGTGGTTAAGCAGCTCGTGGCCGGTCCCAACGTCGAGGGTGTAAAGCTCACGGTCCCCGAGGGCAAGAGCGTCGCCCAGACCGCCCGCATTGTCGAGGAGGTTTACGGCATCCCCGCCGACGACTTCATCGCGCAGGCCAAGGTCTCCAACTACGTTGCCGATTTCGCGTTCCTCTCCGATGCCGCCGACGACTCCCTCGAGGGCTTCCTGTTCCCCAAGACGTACACGTTCCAGGGCACGCCGACCGCCGACCAGATCATCCGCGCCATGCTCGGCCAGTTCCAGGTCGACGTCCTCGACGCGCTGGATTTCAATGCCGGTCTGGCTTCCATCAAGGCGAGGTTCGGCGTCGAGCTCACCGCGTACCAGCTGCTCGATCTTGCCTCCATCGTCGAGCGCGAGGGTCTTCACGCGGAGCAGCGATCTCACGTCGCGTCGGTGTTCCTGAACCGCCTTGCCGGTAAGGGCGACTTTGCCGGGCGTCCGTACCTGCAAAGCGATGCCACGCTCATGTACGTGACGGGTGGCGAGGTCACCGCCAACGACATCCAGACGATCGACAGTCCGTACAACTCGTACAAGAACGCCGGTCTTCCCCCAACGCCGATCTGCTCTCCGTCTGCGGAGGCCATCAGCGCCACGTTGAATCCCACCGATTCCAACGATCTGTATTTCTTCATCACGCAGGACGAGGAGTTCTTCTCCGAGACCTACGACGATCATCAAAAGTCCTGGGAGTAGCGCCTATGAGCATCTTTTCCCCCAGCCGCTATATCACGTGCGTCGAGCACATCGACCTCGATGCCCTGTGGGCGTCGGGTAAGCGCGCGATCCTGCTCGATCGCGACAACACCCTCGTTCCGCGCGACCGTACCTGTGCACCCGAATCCGTGGCTGCCTGGCTCGATCACGCCCGAGAGCTCGGCTTCGAGCTCATCATGGTCTCCAACAACTGGCATGTGAGTCACGTCTCGCGCTCCGCGGGCGAGCTCGGCATGGACTACATCTCCTTTGCTTGCAAGCCGCTTCCGTTTGCCATCACGGCGGGCATGAAGCGCCTGGGCGCTCGCAAGGAGGAGGCCGTCATGGTCGGCGATCAGCTTTACACCGATGTGTGGGGCGGCAAGCTCGCCGGCGTGACCACCATCCTCGTCAAGCCGCAGTCCACCGCCGATCTGTGGTACACGCAGATCTTCCGCATCTTCGAGCGCATGGCGCTGCGCGGCGTTCCCTGCGAGGAGTAACGCTGCCATGACCTCTACCGTGAAGCGCGGATGCGACCATATCTTCTTCGTCGGGTTCTTGGGGGCGGGCAAGTCCACGCTCGCCCGCAACCTTGGGCGCATGTTCCATCGGCGTTTCGTCGACACCGACCGCCTCGTCGAGCGCAAGTACGGCCAGACGGTCTCGCAGATCTTCAAGGCTGAGGGCGAGCAGCGTTTCCGCACGCTCGAGACCGAGGCCCTCGAGAGCCTCGCCTCCGAGCGCAGCCTGCTCGTCTCTTGCGGCGGGGGAGTGGTCGAGACCCCTCGCAACATCGAGCTCATCCACGAAATGGGCTTCTGCGTCTACCTCGAGGGCGATATCGACGATTCGCTTCGCCAGATCCGCCGCTCCGACACCCGACCCGATTTTCGCAGCGCCGAGCATGCCGCCCGGCTGCTCGAGCATAGGCGCCCGCTGTACGAAAGCGCCGCCGACCTCACCGTGGATATCCGCGGCACCTCGTTCACCGAGGTTTCCTATACCGTTGCCGAGCTTCTCTTGGAGCGTGGTCTTATATGACGATTCGTCGCAAGCTGCTTTCCTTCGGTTCGAGGAGCACCGATGTCCGCCTTGGCTTCGGGGCCCTCGATGAGCTTCCCAAGTTCCTCTCCGGCGCGGTTGGCAAGCCCTCTCGCGCCTATGTGCTGAGTTCTGATGACATCGATCCCGTCCATGTCGAGACCGTGCGTCGCGCGCTCGTCGACAGCGGGTTCAACGCTGCCGTTCGATGCATCGCGGCCTCCGATGCGCTCGGGGCTGAGACCGCACTTGCGCAGTATGCCGAGCTTTCCGCGGCCGGTATCACCGCCGAGGACCTGATCGTGGGCGTGGGTGGCGACGAGGCTTGCTCCCTGGCGAGCTACATTTCCCGCACGTGGTGCGGCGGCGTGTCGTGCGCGCTCGTTCCCACCACGCTCGATGCCATGATCCGCTGCTCCACGCAGATGACACCCCTCACCGTTTCCGGGGGTTCCCTCGTCAGCCTCGAGCCCGAGGTTTCGCTCGTCGTGTGCGACCTCGCGTTGGTGGGGGATCGCCCGGTCGAGGAGAATGGCCTGGGCTATGCGCTCATGTGCGGTGCGTATCTCTCCGAGAGCCGAGCCTGCTGGGACAGCCTTGGCACTGCCGTTCGCGGCATCGTCGAAAAGAACGAGACGTCGCTGTCCGATGCGCTTTCCACCACGCTCACCGCACGATTGAACATCGCCAAGTCCGTGAGCCCCTCTGCTCGTCGTGCCCTGCTGTTCGGCCATACCACCGCCCGCGCCCTGTCTGCGTGCCTGGGCGAGGGCGCGCACCCGTACTACCTGCTCCTTGCCGAGGGCATGCGCTTCGAGGCACGCTTGGCCATCGACGCTTGTGACTTCTCGGTCGATGAAGTCTTTGCGCTCGACGATCACCTCGAGGATCTCGGCATCGGCGAGCTGTCGTTTGACATCGATCCCGCTGCGTTCATCGAGGCCCTTCGCGCCGAGCGCTTCCGCGTCGCCAACCGCTTCCAGCTCGCGCTGCCCAAGTACCCCGGCGTCATCCGCCTTTCGTCCATCGACGACGAGGTCCTTGAGCGCCATGCGCGCGCGTTCATCGCCTCACGCAAACCCGAGTAGGCCTGTTTACACATCTTTCGCGAGAAAGGAACCGATATGTCCGAAATCCTCAACGGTCCCGCTGGGCGCATCGCCCGCCTGCGCGCCCTCATGGCTGAGCGCGGCTACGATGCCGTGGTCGTGCGCGACGAGGCCAACCTGCGTTGGCTCACCGGCGCCATGCGCGTCTTCGACTACACCGGCGAGTACCCGCACGTGGCGTTCGTCACGGCCGACGAGTGCTTCCTGCACACCGACTCGCGCTACTTCAACTCCTTCGAGGAGAACATGCCGGCCGGTAGCCCCTGGAAGCTCGATATGGACGAGATCGACATGCCCCGCTGGGTTGCCGAGCACGCCCGCTCCACTAAGAGCCGCGTTGTCGCCGTCGAAGACGACATGCACATCAACTTCTTCCGCGGTATCGAGCGCGGCCTTGAGGATTGCTCGATTTGCGCGAGCCTTCCGCTCATGCACGGCGACCTCCAGCTCATGCGCGCCGTCAAGGACGCCGAGGAGATTGAGCTCATGCGCCACGCGCAGTCCATCACCGACGCCGCATTCGCCCATATGTGCGAGTTCATCCGTCCCGGCCTCACCGAGAAGCAGCTCCGCACCGAGCTCGAGACCTTTATGTTCGATCACGGCGCGGATGACCTGGCCTTCGGCTCCATCGTCGCATCCGGCCCCAACACCGCCAACCCGCACGCCATTTCCAGCGACCGCGTGGTGGAGAAGGGTGACTTCGTCCTTATGGACTACGGTGCGGGCTACCGCGATTACAAGTCCGACATGACCCGCACGGTCTGCGTGGGCGAGCCGAGCGAGAAGCAGCGCGAGATCTACGACATCGTCCGCCGCACGCACGAGGAGTGCGTCGCAGCTATCCACGCCGGCGTGGACGGCCACGACATCTACCTGCTCTCCAAGAAGATCATCGGTGACGCGGGCTACGGCGAGTACTACGGCCACGGCCTCGGCCACGGTGTGGGCATCGACATCCACGAGCTTCCGGTCTTCGGCCGCAAGAGCAACATCGTGGAGGAGGGCGCGGTCATCACCGTTGAGCCCGGCATCTACCTGCCCGGCGTGGGCGGCGTGCGCCTGGAGGACTACGGCGTGGTCACCAAGGACGGGTACGAGCCCTTCACGACCTCTACGCACGAGCTGGTCGTCATCGACTGCTAAAAACTTTAGAGTTTCATGTTGATGGGCTCGCAGTGTAATGGCTGCGAGCCCATCGGCTTGTTCTTGCGGAGCATTAAAGGCTGGATCGTAATAGAAGATGTAGAAGTATCGCTAGCATGCCCAACCCAAAACCGAGTACTGCCGCCGTTATCCAAGATTTGAGAGTTGCTGGTTTCTTTCTACCTGTTGTATAGATACTTCTTCGTATCGCGAACAACACTAGAAGCATGGTAAAAGCAAACGAGATGAGTGGGAATGCCGTATCTATCGTTTCGCCAGCAAACACTATCAGTGCCAGGGTGCAAAGACAATCGATTGTTGTTATGAGGTCGCATGCGCGGTCCGCTCTTTTGACCTTAGTATCATTGTCCATTGTCGATTTATCCAATGCATTTCCAGAGAGCGTAGGCGACACTTGGAGCTGCCTTAAGGACCCCTGCGGGGCCTTGCGTCACAGCGTTTATAAATGTTTTGCTACCTGCTTTCAGCATGCCCCAGTAGCAATCAGATTCCCTTTTGGTCAGATTGACCTTGTGGGGCACGGGGCGGTTATTCTGGAAACCGTGAGAATCGCACCACTCTTTCGAATAGCTGTCGGTGCAGCGCCCGCGCTCGCGTAGCACGGTTGTACCCGGCTGCTCATCTTCCGCAAGCATGAAGATCTCCGTTTCCTGTGGGGAGAGTTCGCTTGCGACAGCGAGGGCAGGGGTTGTTGCGAGACTTGATGCGGCGACGGTTCCTATCATGGCGATGCTGATTGCCTTCTGCTTAATGCTCATGATTTTCCCTTCATGTTGTTGAGTACGGTGCCCTGTTACTCCTTTCTGGACGCGAGGGGCGCTCATTTATTGCGTTGGACATATTCGTCGAGCAGTTCTTTCACATCGTGCTCGCCCTCGGCCGAGCCTAGGATTCTTCCTTCGCCATCAACCACGAGGGCGCTCGGTAGATGTTCGAGCTTAAACTTGTCAAAAGTTCGCCATCCAATGTCAATTAGGATCGGAAACTCTCCCTTATGCGTTTCGGTTCCTGCGAGCGTGCCGTCTTCCGAGACGGTGAATAAATTGCGTTTGATGGTCTGCTCGGCATCGGATTGCTCGATGTAGTCGAAAATGTTCTCGCAATGGGGGCAAAACGAACCCCAAAACAGCAGAATGTTCTCTTCATCGTGAGCTAATTTGGAATAGTAGGTTTCCCCCTCACCTAGGCTGAAGTCGGCCGCGGAGATCATGTTGCTGTACTGCATCGTGTAAGGCCTTGAATTCGCGCTCTCGATTTCAGGGGATGCGACAGCTCGGTTGTTCGCGACTGTCGCGATGGTTAAGAGGGTAATCGCCGCAGCGATGACGACGGCACTCCAATTAACACTTCTTTGGCTGGACATGATTTCCTCCCATCAAACTCGGTGCACCATGAGCTTTGCAGGAGAGCGCTTGAATGTCTGCCAACAGGGCATATGAAACTTGGAAACTTGGTTGTTTACAAAGATAAATTACACATGTTGTCTATTTATGCTGCTTATGTAAAATGAGGATATATTGCTGGCGCGAGGTTTGGTGGCCATGATGGAGAGCCGAATCCGTGGATACATTCGATACATACCCCTCCTGCTTCTCTGCATGTTTCCACATCAGATTTTTCTTGTTGGATCTATGGACTGTGTCAAGGGTATTTCAATCGCCCCATATGCGGTTGTCCCCGCTCTTGCTTTTTCCATGGGGGCGGGTGTCGTGATCCATATTGGTCGGGAGCTACTTAGTGAGAAGGCTTGTTCGCGCATCTTCAGAGTCCAGCTGTTGCTCGCTCTCGCTCTGATTGTTCTCGCGTGCTCGCATCTTGTCTTGCTTCATTTTCGTATTTCTGGGTCTTACTTCTACTTCCTGTACCCGTTACAGCAACTTCTGTTGTTTACCGCATATGCGCTCACTCCGGCTGTGCATGCTCTCGTGCTCCAGATCGAAGTTGATTCGCGTGTGCAACAGCCTTGTGACAAAGTGGCGGATGGTTCGATGGGTCGATTCCGCGACTACAGGATTATCGCGGCGTATGAGGCGTTTTCCGCCACGTTTCTCTTCGCGTGTTGGGTAATGTTTTCATTCGGTCTGATGGGCCTCTCTGCAGCTTGCCCTTCACTGATTGCTTTCGTTTTGGCGCAGGCTGTGATTGGCTTATGTGTTGTGATGCGGCTCGTTCGTTCTCGTGAGCCTTTGGTCGATTCTGCCTTCTGGGACATATGGCCGTTCAGATTCTTCGGTTCGGTTATTGCATGGCCCGTCATAGTCTGTGTCCTCGAATGCGGCGCACCCGGTATCGCGATGTGCTGCGTTGTGATCGGGGCGTCCCTTTTCATTATGAAGTTACGGTCACCCAGCCCAATGAAAGCATGGTGCAATGCGTCAGATGGGCTTGTTCGAGAGCCAAGTGAGACTGCCGAGCGATACCCGGTCTCTGCAATGGCCGTTCAACTCGAGGGTGCGTTTCCCAATGTGGATCTTGCCGACAGGGAGCGTCGATGCATCGAGATGGCGTTGGCGGGTATGACCTCTGCTCAGATTGCCGATGTGCTTGGGATTAAATCGGCGACCGTTCGGTCATATCTTGTCCGGGCGTATCGAAAGCTCGGTGTTCCCGACTTTAAGGGGCTTGTTGAACGGATGGGGCACTCGCATCAGGCCTCCCCATCGGAAGGGGCGGGGGATGAGGTGGTGATGGGCTCCGCAGTCGCGGATGGAAAGCCAGAGTCCCGCGCCCTCCCGAGTCCGCCCATCGATGTACGGAGCGTACTTGCCCTTTTGCTCCTTATGCTCATCCTCGGAGATCCGCGGCTGACGAGCACTTCGTTGTCCTTCATCACCGCCTGCTCGATTATCGCCGGTGTCACGCTGTATGTGGTAAGCGACAGGCGCCGGTGCATGTCGAGGGCGGTGCGGATTCTTGTCGAGGGCGTTGTCATCTGCTCCATCATCGTCTTTCATGCTCTTGCATCCACTTTGCAAGATGTGCCGCGCGCCTCGATTGGGGTGCATCTTGGTCTGTTGGCTTGCGCGATCCTCTTCATTCCTTACCTATTGAGTATCGCTGCGGATGCTACGGGTGCAGCGACGACTGATGGGTTCGGGCGTAATCGCACTCTATTCGCCGCATCTTTGCTGCTCACTGCCGTCTTCCTGCTTATCGCGTCGTTGTTTCCGCTCGTGCGGGAACTCGGTATCTTCACGTTGCTTGTCGTTTTGTGTCTCGACAGGCTCGACCGCTCATGTACTTTTG
>ERZ832522.3688-NODE-3688-length-16400-cov-6.495687_pt1 | contig 16400 bp, 10 predicted proteins | sample MGYA00519951_ERZ832522 | MGnify/ENA primary metagenome ERZ832522 (study PRJEB31850, sample SAMEA3708728) | human gut metagenome | biome: human gut; feature: human-associated habitat; material: faeces | place: China | collected 2014 ... | reverse complement strand
TTCTTTTGCAAACACTATTTTAAAATGTGCGGCATTTCAGTTCTTTACACCTGCCAGGAAATCAACGATAAATTTTAATCTGTTTTGATCGTTTCGTTCATGCTTCCCATGCGGTATCCCTGAAGATCCAGGGTCACATAGCTGAAACCGATTTTCTTGAATTCAGAAACAATCTTTTCTCTGTTTGCATCTTCCATCAGTTTCAAAAATTCGGACGGCATCACTTCGATCCTTGCCATCTGTCCGTGGATGCGGACACGCAGCTGATGGAACCCCATGTCCAGAAGCAGCTGTTCTGCCTGGTCTACCATGGAAAGTTTGCTCTCTGTGATCTCTTCTCCGTAAACGAAACGTGAGGAAAGACAGGCAAAGGACTGTTTGTCCCAGGTCGGAAGTCCCATTTCTTTTGAAAGATCACGGATCTCCTGTTTTGTCAGCTCTACGTGGCGAAGCGGACTTTTTACATGAAGTTCTGCCACTGCCTGCAGTCCCGGGCGATAATCGCCGTTGTCATCCATATTGGAACCTTCTGCAACATATTTGATATTGTTTTCCTTTGCAATATTTCCGATTTTTTCAAACAGTTCATGTTTGCAAAGATAACAGCGGTTCTTCGGATTATGGGAAAATCCTTCAATCTGTAATTCTTCTGACTCGCAGATAATATGTTTGATGCCTTCTTTTTTGCAGAATGCTTTCGCTTCTTCCAGCTCACGTTTCGGAAAAGAGCAGGACTGTGCCGTCACTGCGATTACCTGATCTCCCAGCACATCGTGTGCCACTTTCAGAAGAAAGGTGGAATCCACACCGCTCGAAAATGCGATTGCCACGCTTCCGAGTTCTTTTAAATATTCCTGTAATGCCTCTAATTTTTTATTCATATTTGTTTTTTCCTTATAATTAATTATAATGCCAGGAGCAAAAGCCTGAAACCGTGAGGTTCCTGCACAATTCTTTTCACTGTTTCTTGAGCTGTACCGCTGCATTTTTATTCCTCAGTTCCAGATAACCGCACTCGGTCAGATATTCCAGGCTGTGCAGTGTAAAAGTTCCTCTGCTCATCGAAACTTCCAGCCACTCTTCCATTACCTTTTTCCACGGCATCCACTTGTGGCGGTGCTGTTCTGAGGTATATTTATAATCTCCGATACAGTCTCCCAGTCGGTAAGCTGCCAGCACATAATTGTACATAACCAGGCTTTCTTTGTACAGTTTTTCCGGACGTGGATGTTCCTGCTCTGCAAGTGCAGGCACAAATTCCTGATCCAGACCAAGCATCCAGTTCAGAAACGGATCATAAAGATAATATACCGATGGAATGTAAGGGAATTCCAGCGTTTCCAGTTCCCTGTCCTGTAAATCTGCTTTATATTTCACGATAATCTTTGCATTGAGCAATTCTCTCTGTGTGTAAATCTCCTCTATCTGACTACATTTCAGAACGGTTCTGCGAACTTTATTTTTTTCATTTTTGAGATAAAAAATTTCCCCTTCGCCGTACCCGAACATATATTCAAAAGAATCCGGTGCCGTGCGGCGAATTGGCGAATATACCATGTGATACTGGTTAAAAGTTCCTTTCATGGACTTTCTTGCTTCCAGATCAAAAATTTCCGGTATTTCTTCCATCGCCCAGATTCGAACCGGCCATTCAGCCATTGTCGGGCGTTTGTCAACAACGATCACTTCTGTCTTTTTCTTTTTGTTTTGTATGTCCTGTCCCCTCCTTTCTCCATACTTATATCATGATGTTTGGGTCAAAAGACGCCATACGAGAGTACCTCTGATATCTTTTGATACCTGCATCCGATTTAACTGATCTGCCAGCGGGTATGGCTTCCCTGATCGTCTTTGGTCACGATCAGCTGATCTTCGATCTCCTGCTTCAGTTCCGTCACATGCGAAATAATACCGATCAGTTTCTCGCCTTCTGCCATGTTCTGGAGGACTTTTACTGCCTGATCTCTGGAATGTTCATCCAGTGATCCAAAGCCTTCGTCGATGAACATCATATCAAGGTTGATCGCTGCGGAACTTTCCTGGATCTGATCTGCCATGCCAAGTGCCAGGGAAAGTGCCGCCATAAAGGACTCGCCACCGGAGAGCGTTCGCACTTCACGGACTTTTCCGGTCACAGCAGAATAAACCATCAGATCCAGACCTCTGTTTTTGCCTGTTCCGGCTTTGTCAATATCGCACATCCGCAGTTCAAACTGTCCTGCGGACATGTCCTGAAATCTCTGGTTTGCCGCTTCCAGGATCTGCTCCAGATAATGCCTTTGTACATATGTTTCGATATCCATTCTGGAGTTTTTCCTGTTTCCGGACAGAAGCTGATACAGTCCGTTTATTTTCTCATACTGATGCATCACTTCACTGCGTTCTTCCATCTGCGGTTTTAATGCCTGGCAGACTTTCTGATCGATCCGCCAGATTTCCTGCCATTGTTCCAGAACACGCTGACTTTCTTTCCACGCCGCTTCTGCTGCTTCACTGGTTTTTTCCAGTTCTTCCAGGACTGGTTTTGGCTGTTCGCCGATCGCTGCCCTGGCAGAATTTATCAGGCTTTCGGCTGCCGCTTTCTGTCTGCCGTGGTTCTGTGCATCCTGTTTCCATTTCTGTACCTGCGTTTTGGTGTAAGTTCCGGTCAGTTCCATCCAGGCCGTTTCCGGAAAATGTTTTTCTTCCAGAATTTCCCGGTAAGCCTGCTGTCGGATCTTCTGCTCTTCCATCTGCTGAGGAATTTCTTTTTTATACTTTGCAATTAAGGTCTGTGCTCGGTTTTCCTGTTCCTGTGCTTTTTGCAGTCTCTCCTCTGCCCGCATGACAAGTACATCTTTTTCCTTTTTGGCGGTATCTGCTTTTGCATACGCCGCCTGTGCTTCCTGCTGATTCTGGTAATCTTTTGATCCTTCCAGGCTCTCCAGCATCACACGGCTTCGCTCCAGAGCGGTTTTGGCATCTGCTGTTTCTTTTGCGGACTGCTCAAGCTTCTCCTGAAATTGCTCTTTCTGCTTTTCTGCTTTTGTAAGGGCAGAAAGAAGCATCTGATACTCGTTCACTTCTTTTTGAAGCTGTCTGCCTTCTGCTTCCATTTTTTTACTCTGATGCAAAAATTCACCTTTCATCTGCTCCAGAAAGTCTGCACGTATTTCTTCTAAATCCAGAACTTCTTTTGCCCTGCTGCGGAGATGTTCAAAACTTTCCCCGGCATTTTTCTGTTTTTCTTCCAGAAGGCTCCCTGCGGCTTCTGCCGCCGCTGCCGCCTGTTCCTGTTTTCCCCGCAGCTGTTCTGCCTGAAGGGCCAGCTCCTCGATCATCTCTTTTGTCAGATTCTGGTGTTCTTTTTCAAGCTTACACGGAGAAGGATGCTCTGTGGAACCGCAGACCGGACACGGGCACCCTTCCTTTAACTCCTGTGCCAGAAAACCTGCCTGAGCATTTAAAAAGATCTTTCGTTTCTGCTCGTAAACGGCATTTTTTTCTTCAAATTCCAGGCTGGCCGCCCGATAGGCAAGGCGTCTTTTTTCTGTCGTCTGCTTTTGTGTTTTGTATTCTTTCTCCGTTTGTTCTGCTCTGGAAAATTCCGTTTCCAGTAAGCCGAAATCTTTCTGTTTTGCCTGCCATAAAGCAAGATTTTTCTCCGACTGTGCAAGCTGCTGTGAGCGTTCCCGCCACGCTTCCTGCTGTTTTTCAAGTTGCTCTTTTTTTGCTTTGAGTGCTCGCTCTTTTTCGTCGGCGTTTTGGACGGCTTTTTCTTTTTGGATCACATCCATTTTTGCAGCTTCCATCTTTTCAAAGACTTCTATTGCCTTTCTGACTTTTTCTGCAACTTTCGTAAAAGCCGCAACTTCTTCTTCCTGCTGATGTTTTGCATCTTTTGTATTCTGTATACAGAGTTTTGTATCTTCCGTAAGGTTCGGAATCTGTTCTGTCTGTTCCTGAAGGTCTGATCTCAATTTTTCCAGCATTTTCTTGCAGTCCAAAAGCCGCTGATAAACTGCCTGTACCTCCCAGGCGTCTTCGACCCGAACCGCCAGTTCCTGCTGTTTTGTGATCGCTTCTTCCTGCTCTTTTAAGCTCTGCAAGGTTTTTTCTGCATCTTCCAGCTGTACAAAAGATTTCAGAAGCTGAGAAGCTTTCGCAGCGGCATCCCTTGCATGATCACGTTCCTGACTTCTCTTTTGCACGATCTTTTTTGCTTCTTTCGTCCGCTTCGAAAGCTCCTCGCACAGAAGTTCCAGTTTCTCCAGAAACTGCTCCAGGACCGTTACCGAAAAATCTTTTGATTTTTCCAGTTCTTTTTTCTTTTCTTTTAAAAATGCCGTCTGTTCCAGACCTTCCGGAAGTTCTGTGCGGCTGATCTCGGCAATACACCGCATGCGGATCTGATCGATCTCTGCCTGTTTTTCTTTTTTGCGTACGGCAAATTCATTTTTGATCTCCTCGTACAGACCGGTGTGAAACAGCTTGCGGAAGATCATTTTTTTATCATCTGATTTTGCACGCAGAAGTTCCATGAATTCTCCCTGAGCGATCATCGCAACCTGCATAAACTGCTCTTTTGTCAGTCCGACAATCTCCATCAGTTTCGCATCCGTCTCTTTTGCCGGATATTCGCTGCCGTCCGGCATGGTAAGTGAAACTTCCTCACTGACCATTTTTTCGCCGCTGCCGCGTTTCAGCGGACGTACATGACGCGGAATGCGTTTCACGGTATAAAAATCGATCTCAGTTCCGTTTTTCTCAGAAAAAGTCAGGGAGACAAACGGCTCCGTCCCGATCTCCACAAACTGACTCTGAAGTTCCGCACCGTTTTTCTTATTTGCATTGGAGCTGGCTTCTCCGTAGAGAGCAAACACAATCGCATCAAAAATCGTTGTTTTTCCGGAGCCGGTATTTCCGGTAATCAGAAATAAATTCTGATCCGGTTTTTCAAAATCAATCTCGGTTCGGTTTCCATAGGAACCAAACGCCTGCATCACAAGTTTTAACGGCCGCATCTTATTTCACCCCCTGTACACTGCTGATCACATCCAGAAGCATCTCACGTTCTTCCTCATCCATATGTTCCCCGAGAAACGAACAGCAAAGTTCAAACGGATCCAGTTCTTCGATCTTTCTGCTCTGTCTTTTGTACTCTGCTCTCCGCTCCCTCTCTCTGCGAATCTCAAGCAGATATGGAAATGCATTTCGCAGACGGTCTTTGAGGTCGATCACATCGAGATCTTCTTTGTCTGTGAGCACGACCGTGACATAATCTTCGCATGCCTGCGAAAGCACCTCCTGAAATTCTCCCTTTATCACACGCACCTGACGAAGCGGCGTAAGCGGAAGCACTTCCGTGGAAATATTTCCTTTTTCTTTCATCGTCACCATCACAATGCCTTTTTTCTGTCCGGCTTCACTGACCGAACAGGCAAGCGGTGTTCCGCAGTAACAATAATATTCGCTTCCCACTTTCATCGGTTTGTGGATATGTCCAAGTGCCGCATAATCAAACACTTCCAGCACATCTGCTGAGATCTCATCGATATTTCCGACCGTGCGAATCTCGGAATCCATGCGCTCTACGTCCTCCGCCTGTCGGTCGGATGGAAGATAAAACTGATGGCTGACCAGCACATTTCGCTCCTTTGTATCGATATTTTCTCTTTCGATCAGAAGATGCAGTGCCTCGTCGTAGGAATGCTGTGTTCCGTCCTCCCGCGTTCCCACGATCTCTCTTACCATCGACGGTTTCACAAACGGAAGCAGATAAAAATGCAGATCACCATAAGCATCCTGCAGTGTCACTTTTTCGATATGTTCCTCTTCTGTGGTCGGCGGCGTGCCGATCATATAGACATTCTGCCTGGACAAAATACTGCGAAAACAGTTCAGCCTGGCGGCACTGTCATGATTGCCGCTGATGATCATCACCGGCATCTGCGGCATTTCTTCGGAAAGATTTTTCATAAAGCTGTCAAAAATCTCCACTGCCTCCGCAGACGGAACCGCTTTGTCATAAATATCCCCTGCGATCACCATCGCATCCGGCTGCTGCTCTTTTGCCAGCCGGATGATCTGTTCAAAAATATATTCCTGGTCTTCCCGCAGATCACGTTCGATCAGTTTCAGTCCGATATGCAGATCGGACAAATGAAAAAATTTCATCTGCTCACCCCTCATAAATCTTATCTTAGTTGGAGAAAACTCCTCTTCTGTATATGTTAAGCAACAAATCTGTCTTCTTTCTTCTATTTTTGTCCTGCAATGATTCCGTACATTTCCGGTCTGCGGTCACGGAACAGTCCCCATTCAAGACGCTTTGCTGCCAGCTCATCCAGATCGTATTCTCCGATCAGGATCTCTTCCTGATCTCTGGAAGCTGATTCTTTCAGTTCGCCTGTTTCATCGGTCAGGAAGGAAGAACCATAAAAAGTCAGTGCAGACTTCTGACCTCCATTTTCCGTATCCGGCTCTACCACCTCTTTTCCAATGCGGTTTGCTGCGATCACCGGCATCAGATTGGCTGCCGCATGGCCCTGCATACAACGCCTCCAGTGCGACATGCTGTCACATTCCAGGATTGGCTCCGAACCGATGGCAGTCGGATAAAACAGAAGTTCTGCACCCTGAAGTGCCATGCATCTGGCACTCTCCGGGAACCACTGATCCCAGCAGATTCCGATACCGATTTTTCCGTATCTTGTGTTAAATACACGAAATCCGGTATCGCCCGGTGTAAAATAAAATTTTTCCTGATAATAGTGGTCATCCGGGATATGTGTTTTTCGATAAATCCCAAGAATCCTTCCATCCGCATCGATGCATGCGATCGAATTGTAAAGATTGTTAACTTCTTTTTCATAAAAGCTGACCGGAAGCACGACTCCAAGTTCTTTTGCCAGACGCACTCCCATCTGTACTGCTTCGTTTTCTTCTGCCGGTTTTGCATAATGATAAAAATCATACCGTCTCTGCTGACAGAAATATTCCCGTTCAAAAAGTTCCGGCAGCAAAATAATATTGGCTCCTTCTGCTGCCGCTTCTCTGATTTTCTTTTCTGCTTTTTCCAGATTTTCCTGCAGCTCTGTGCTGCACTGCATCTGGATCGCCGCTGTTTTTACTTTTCTCATTCCTTTTCTGCCTTTCCCTGTGGTATCTGCTGCGTAATACAGTGAATGTTTCCGCCTCCGGTGAGAATATCTCCTGCATACACCGGTAGGATCTCTCTCTGCGGACATATGCTGTGCAAGATCTCTGCTGCCCGCTGATCACTTTCTGCATTTTTTCCGCCAAAAGCCGGCATGATAACTGCTCCGTTTGAAAAATAGAAGTTTACATAAGATGCCGCAAGGCGTTCGCCCACTTCTCTTGTATCTTCTCCTTCTTCAAACACATACCCTTCCAGATCTTCCGGCGTAACGCAGACCGGCACATCCGGGATCGGAAGTTTATGTACGATGATCTTTCTGCCTTTCGCATCGGTCTGTAATTCCAGATACTGAAGTGTCTCCAGTGATAACAGGTACTGCGGATCTTTCGGATCATCCGTCCACGCCAGCACCACCTCAGCCGGACCGACAAAAGCACATACATTATCTACATGCTCGTTTGTCTCATCCAGGTAAATGCCCCTTGGCAGCCAGAGCACTTTCTCCGCACCCAGATATGCTTTCAGTTTCTCCTCAATCTGTTCTTTTGAAAGCTGCGGATTCCTGCCTTTGCTGAGCAGACAGGCTTCTGTCACCATGACTGTCCCTTCCCCATCACTGTGGATGGAACCGCCCTCCAGCACAAAAGGTGCCGCATCGTAGCAGAAATATCCTTCTCTTTTGGCAAAATCCAGGGCAAACGCATCATCCAGCTTCCAGGATGCATACAGCCCATCCACCGTTCCGCCCCAGGCATTGAAAGACCAGTTTACTGCACGAACGCTGCCTCCCTTTTTTACAAACGTCGGTGCCATATCTCTTGCCCAGGCATCATCCGTTTCTGCCTCAAAGACGGTCACCGGAAAATGTCTTCCGCATGCAATGGCTTCTCTATATTTTTCTTTCTGCTGTGCGGCAAATGCCTCTGCCCGTGCAAGAACCTTTTTTCCGGCAGCCAGATACACTGGCTCACTTTTTGTGATCGCTTCCATAACTGCACAAAAAGCCTGTTCGGCATCTTTTGCATCCTTTTTCCAGGAACCCGGCCGCTGCGGCCAGATCATGATGCAGCCTTTATGCGGCTCATACTCTGCCGGCATATAATATCCGTCCGCAGACGGTGTTGTTCTGTTGTATTCCATCGTATCCTCCTTCAGAATCTACGGTGCTGTCGCTTGCAAGTCTCATATGCGTTCGATTTGAATTACAGACGCATTTTAAAATCGTTATAGCCAAATTCTCTTACCATTTCTACACTTCCGTCTTCTTTTAAAAGTGCGATTCCCGGAAGCGGCATTCCGTTAAAGGTATTGTTTTTTACCATGGAATAGATCGCCATATCTTCAAAGACCAGTTGATCCCCGATACGGATCGGCTGCTCAAAACTGTAGTCCCCGATCACATCCCCGGCAAGACAGGTCATCGAAGAGAGGCGATACGTGTACTGTTTTTCCCCTGCTTCAAATCCTTTTGCAAGCGGCGGGCGGTACGGCATCTCCAGCACATCCGGCATATGGCAGGCTGCCGATGCATCGAGGATCAGAATGTCCATATCGTTGTGCACGATGTCCATCACTTCTGTCACAAGATAACCGGCATTTAAAGCAATCGCTTCGCCAGGCTCCAGATAAACTTCCACCAGATAGGTTTCTCTGATATAACGGATCAGTTTTTTCAGAGTTTCTATCTGATAATTTTCCCTTGTGATATGATGACCGCCGCCCATATTCAGCCATTTCATCCGGTACAGATATTTCCCGAATTTCTTTTCAAATGCCTGAAAAGTCGTTACAAGATCATCTGCATTCTGTTCGCACAGCGTGTGGAAATGAAGTCCTTCCACACCCTCCAGCAGATCTTCCCGGAACTGTTCTTCTGTCACACCAAGTCTGGAAGCATAGCCACAAGGATCATAGATCTCATGCCCTTCCTGCGTGGAGCACTGCGGATTGATGCGGATGCCGACACTGACTGCTTTTTTATCTTTTCTCACCTTTGCACTTTCCCGGCACATTTCTTTATATTTCTCATACTGTGCAAAGGAATTGAAGATGATATGGTCGCAGATCTGCACCAGTTCTTCCATATCTTTTTCTTTGTATGCCGGTGCAAAAACATGATTTTCTTTTCCCATCTCTTCATATCCAAGTCTTGCCTCATACAGTCCGCTCGCTGTTGTTCCGCTGATATACTGACCGATCATCGGATACAGGCTGTACATAGAAAATGCTTTCTGGGCGAGCAGGATGTGACAGCCGCACTCCTGCTCAAGATCCGCAAGAATCTCCAGATTTTTTCTGATTTTGCCTTCATCCACAACATAGCACGGTGTCGGCAGATCTTTCCACATCATTCTACAGTCTGCGGATTTTCATCCACAACCCACGGCAGTCCGTACTGATTCAGCATATCCATAAACGGATCCGGATCAAATTCTTCGATGTTGAACACACCGTCTTTGTCCCATACTTTATCCACAACAAGTGCTGCCCCGATCATCGCCGGCACTCCGGTTGTGTAGGAAATCGCCTGAGATCCGACTTCTTTATAACACTCCTGATGATCACATACATTGTAGATATAAATGGTCTTCTCTTTTCCTTCTTTCTTTCCGGTAAAAATACAGCCAATGTTTGTCTTTCCGACGGTACGCGGTCCAAGGGAAGCCGGATCCGGAAGCAGTGCCTTCAGAAACTGGATCGGCACGATCTCTTTTCCTTCAAACAGAATCGGTGAAGTGGAAAGCATGCCTACATTTTCCAGACATTTCATGTGCGTCAGATAGCTCTGTCCAAAGGTCATAAAGAAACGGATACGTTTTACGCCCGGAACATTTTTTGCCAGAGATTCAATTTCTTCATGATGAAGCAGATACATATCTTTTTCGCCGACCTGCGGGAAATTATATTCTCTTTTGATCTCCATCGGCTCAGTCTCTACCCAGTGACCATTCTCCCAGTAAGAACCGTTTGCGGACACTTCCCGCAGATTGATCTCCGGGTTAAAGTTGGTGGCAAACGGATAGCCATGATCTCCTCCGTTGCAGTCCAGAATATCGATCGTCTCGATCTCATCAAAATAATGTTTCAGTGCATAGGCTGTAAAGACACTGGTGACACCCGGATCAAAGCCGCTTCCGAGAAGTGCCGTGATGCCTGCTTCTTTAAATTTTTCCTGATAAGCCCACTGCCAGGAATAGTCAAAATATGCGGTAAATCCGGCCTCTTTGCAGCGTTTCTCGTAAATTTCACGCCACTGTTTATCGTCGGTATCTTCCGGCTCATAATTGGCGGTATCAATATAATCCACCTTGCATGCCAGACACGCATCCATGATCGTCAGATCCTGGTACGGAAGTGCCACATTTAAAACAGCGTCCGGCTGATAAGACTGGATCAGTGCAATCAGTTCTTCCACCTTATCGGCATCCACCTGTGCTGTTGTGATTTTTGTTTCCGTTGTATTCTCCAGTTTTTCTTTCAGTGCATCGCACTTTGCCTTTGTTCTGCTGGCAATACAGATCTCAGAAAATGTTTTGCTGTTCTGACAGCATTTGTGGATTGCAACTCCTGCAACTCCTCCGCATCCAATGATCAGTAATCTTCCCATAGTACAATCTCCTTTTCTTTTTGCTTTTTATTTTTTACGACCTTCCTCTTCTTCCAGCATATCTTCTACATATTTTGGAAGCATAAATGCTCCCTTATGAAGATTGGTCGTGTAGTACCAAGTTTCTATCTTCCGCTCTTTCCAGCGTTTTGCATTCAGGTGTTCCAGCGGATGATATTTTTTTGATGCAAACCCAAACAGCCAGTACCCGGATGAACAGGTCGGGATGTGTGCCTGATAGACACGGCTGATCGGAAAACTGTGGCTTGCCTTCCGGTGCATCACCCGGCAGGATTCTTCGTCTTCATCATAAAACGGACTTCCGTGCTGATAGACCATGATGCCGTCTTCTTTTAGTGCACGGTAACAGTTCCCGTAAAATTCTTTGGTAAAGAGTCCGGCATTATGTCCGAGCGGATCAATCGCATCGTTGATGATCAGATCATATTCATTATGACGCAGACGCAGAAATTTCAGTCCGTCCTCATAATAAACACTGACTCTTTTATCTGCCAGTCCGCAGGCATTGTCCGGGAAAAATTCTTTACAGACTTCAACAAAAACGCGGTCCGGCTCGACCACATCAATTTTTTCGATTTCTTCATAATGGCTCAGCTCTCTTGCCACACCGCCGTCCCCGCCGCCGATCACCAGGACATTTTTCACACATGGATGAACTGCCATCGGCACATGAACGATCATCTCATCATAAATAAACTCATCTTTTTCTGAAAATACAATGCTTCCGTCTGCACTTAAAAAACGGCCAAATTCATCGGAATCAAACACATCAATGCGTTGAAATTCCGTCTGCAGACCAAAAAGCTGTTTCTGGACTTTTACCGAAACTTTTACTTTTTCTGTCTGGTAATCTGAAAACCAAAGTTCCATCCTTTTCCCCTCCCATTTGCTTTTATTTTTCGCTCAGCACATATAAATATTCTATCTCTGTATCCTGCATTCCCTGCATGGAACAGCCCTTTTCTTTTGCGTAAATAATATAATCAATGATCTCCTGCGTGATCAGCTCTCCCGGTGCAAGGATTGGGATCCCCGGCGGATAGCACATCACAAATTCACTGCAGATCATGCCTTTTGTCTCCCGGATCGGAACTGCTTTCTTTTCTGCATAAAAAGCAGTCTGCGGAGATACCAGAACGGTCGGCCTGATGTACTCGGCTCCCGGCATTTTTTCCGGATCTTTTGCATAAAGCCGCTTGATATCCGCCAGTGCCCCCACCAGCCGCTCGATATCCTGGATACGGTCACCGATGGAAATATACGCCAGGATATTTGCGATATCTCCAAGCTCGATCTGGATGTCATACTCATCACGCAGCAGGTCATAAACCTCAATGCCGGCAAGCCCGATATCTCTTGTATACACGGAAAGTTTTGTCACATCAAAATCATAGACGCTTCCGCCGTTTATCATATCTTTACCGTAAGCATAAAAACCGCCGATTGAATTGATCTCTTCTCTTGCATATTCTGCCATGCGGCTCACTTTATCAAAAGACTCCCGTCCGCGCAGTGCCAGATTTCTCCTGGAAATATCCAGACTGGAGATCAGCAGATAGGAAGCACTTGTTGTCTGTGTCAGATTTATGATCTGACTTACATATTCCCAGTTTACATTTTTTCCGGTAAGAAGCAGAGAACTCTGTGTCAGGCTTCCGCCGGATTTATGCATGGACACCGAAGCCATATCTGCCCCCGCATCCATGGCACAGACCGGAAGATCACTTCCAAAATACAGATGCGTGCCATGTGCCTCATCCGCCAGCACCAGCATACCATGCTCATGTGCCACCTTAACGATCGCACGCAGATCAGAACAGATCCCATAATAGGTGGGATTGTTCACAAGAACTGCTGCCGCATCCGGATTCTCACGGATCGCCCTTTCCACCTCAGAAACCTGCATTCCGAGTGATATCCCCAGTTTTGTATCCACTTCCGGATTCACATACACCGGAACTGCACCGCACAATACCAGTGCATTGATCACGCTTTTATGTACATTTCGCGGCAAAATGATCTTGTCACCTGCCTTGCAGCAGGAAAGCACCATTCCCTGCACGGAAGAAGTTGTTCCGCCAACCATAAAAAAGGCATGATCCGCACGAAATGCTTCCGCTGCCAGTTCTTCTGCTTCCTTGATCACAGAAACAGGATGACAAAGGTTATCCAGCGGCTTCATGGAATTGACATCCAGGCTGACACATTTTTCTCCCAGAAGATCCGCAAGTTCCGGATTTCCTCTTCCGCGTTTATGTCCCGGTACATCAAACGGCACAACTCTTCTTCTTTTTAAACGCTCCAGTGCCTCATAAACCGGAGCATGCATCTGTTTGTTTCGATTCATTCTTTTTCTCCAATCATAGCATACGATACATATATCCGCATAAAAAAGACAGGTGAAATCCTCACCTGTCTTTAAACGTCTTATGATAGCTTTACTTTATGTATTTATCTTACATCCGCAAAAACTATTTCCAGAGTCTGTCGTTGGCACTCTCGCCAGCAAATATTTGCTAATCCTACTCTTTATTGACCATTTCACAAGTGATGTTTTATTCTGGGACGCTGTATTCCCAAACAAAAGACTTATAAAATTTAGCTTTTAACTAAATCAATAATGCGGTCTCTCACCGCAATCGGCAGCTGCCCCGCCTGTCCGTATGGGCTTAACCAATCACTTGGTGGGCAAATATTTGCATGAAAATCATTTCTGCTTCATGTATTAGATTCCAGAGTCAAAAGGTCTTCTGACCCTAATATCATTTCAAGTATAGCATGGCAATTTTTGAATTGCAAGTTAAAAAATCTTTACATCTCATCGAGAAGTTTTCGAAACTCTTCCTGTGGGATCGGACGGTAATAATAATATCCCTGGATATAATCACAGTGGCTCTTCTTCAGAAAATCTGCCTGAACTTCTGTCTCAACGCCTTCTGCAACGATATAAATGCCCATCTCATGTGCCATATCGATCAGGAATCGTAACATACTTTTCGTCTTTGGATTTGTCTCGATTTGGCGGATGAAACTCATGTCAATCTTCATAATATCGAAATTGTACTGCTGAAGCATACCAAACGAAGAATAACCGGTTCCGAAGTCATCCATCATGATCTTGACACCTTCTGTACGGAAGGATTCAAGAATACTGTTGCGGCTCTCACCCATCGCAGCGTAGGATGTCTCAGTAACTTCCAGACGGATCAGTTTTTCTTCCAGATCATTGTTTTTACATTTATCAAGGATATCTTCCATGATCTTCTCATCATAGAAATCCATCCATGATAAATTGACCGAAACCGGAACCACATTCTTGCCTGCATGGTAACGATCCATCAGGAAATCGCTGACCTGATGAATGACATAATCATCCAGTTCGGAGATGTGACCGCTCTCTTCCAGAGCCGGTATAAAGAAGCCCGGCGACAGGAAACCTTTCTCGGAATGATGCCAGCGGATTAGGGCTTCTGCGGAAGCGATCTGTCCGGTCTTTACATCCACAACCGGCTGATAATAAACCTGAAGTTCTCCTTTCGCAATGCCTTCTGCAAGTTCTCCTGCAATCTCTGCTTTGTCTATGTAAGCAGTCTGCATGGAAGAATCATATACTTTATATGGCTGAACATACTCATCTTCGATATATTTCTTTGCCAGCTTCGCACGCCCGATCATCATGTTTACGGACATTTCTTTATCTTTTACATAGAAAATACCGCAACGGCTGAACAGACGGATGGTCTTTCCGGAGCTGGAAATCTTCTTCGTACAGAGCTTTAGCAGAAATTTCTCATCCAGATTTTCCCGTTTTACAAGGCACACAAAATGGTCAGCCTCTGCCCTGGCGATCACAACCGGATCAAGCTGTGAATTTTTCAGATCTTCATACAGCTCACGCAGAATAAAATCACCAAGATCAATTCCAAAAAGTTCGTTCACTGCCTTAAAGTTCTTAATATTGAAAAACAGGATCGCATAATTCTCATCCTCATTTGCATTCTGCAGGATATGTTCTGCCTTCTGTACAAATCCCTGTCGGTTATATCCGCCTGTCAGTGCATCCTGTCCTGACAGCTCCGTAATATCTTCAACTGCTACAGCCACGATGTCAAAGTAATGATCAAAATAAAGATATGTGTAATTATTCAGGGCTTTTTCACCGTTTCTGTTCAGCTGATATACACTGAAAGAATAGCGACCTTTCCGATCCAGCTCTCTTTTTATATTATCAAGATTCGTGTAATTTTCAAACTGTGCCTTTTCTTCTTCCGGAACAACGCACTTCATGACTTTTTTTTGATACTGATCGTAATCCATTTCTTGCTCCAGTGACTGTGAAAAATCAAAAACTGTTTCCGCAATGGCTACAATCTTCCGGCGTCTTAAATCGATCACTGCAATCTGTTCATAATTTTTTTGATACAAAATCTGCGGCATCTTTTCTGCCAGATATTTTCCTGTGATATCTGTAAAATAAAGAATAGCCTCTATCTGACCGGAAAAAGAATTGCGAACCATCTCTGCTGTTACGCGATAAAGCTGCGGACGATGGTTTTCTGTGCTGTATACCGGATAATTTTCCTGAATGACCGTGTGACCTTTTTCGAAAGAATCCAGCATATGCTTTCTGCTGAAATTTTCTGTAAAACTTCTGCGCCCGTCCTCCTGTGGAATCGAAGTGCTGATCCTGTTTATATACTGATCAAGTGTACGATCCTCTTCCTGAAGCTCCAGGTTTTTCAGAGAACTGCTTCCGGATTTGCAGGTTCCGTCTGTTACATTGACATTCACCATACCGACAGAACCTTTGCTCCTGCTCAGAACCATATCCAGCTGTTTCAGATAGTCTGTATTGATATCCCGAAGATAAAGAACCACGACTTCGTTATCTTTTGCGTACTCTGTACTCTTGATGATCTCCATGGAAACCCAGCGAAATTCCTGTCCATTCCGACAGCGATAGCTCATACTGATACGCTCTGTATCTTCTTCCGAGAAATTTTTACGCAGATTTTCCGAATCACAAAATTCCAAAAAAGCTTCCTGATCTTCCTCATGGACATATTCTTCTCCGTACTGCCTCAGTCTCTGCGAAATACTCTTAATGCCATCCAGCGGACTCCTGAAATCGTCGGAAATATTTTTAAGTGTTCTATAGGTATCCGTACTCAGATTGATTTTAATGATACGATAAAAAATGCCGGATAACATCTCCATCGCATCGTGCAGACTGCTGGACGCTTTTGCATACAGTGCAATCGTATTGTGCACACGCCGCAGTACGACTGCCGTATCAAACGGCCTCGTAAAATAATCCGTGGCTCCGAGTTCGTACGCCTTTCCTATACTTGCCTCCGATGTTTCTGCCGAGATACAGATAACCGGCAGTGAATCAAGCCACTGCTTTTCTTCCATGACCTTTAGAACTTCATATCCATTTATCACCGGCATATTCAGATCAAGCAGCACGATCTGATACGTTTCCCACTTCTTTTCCAGGATCTCGATCGCTTCCTGCCCGTCTTTCGCCATGTCGATCTCGTATGTTTTTTCAAGCATGGCTGCTAGGATCTCTCTGTTTATTTCCGAATCATCTACTATCAAAATTTTCTGCATTCTTCATTTTCTCTC
>ERZ832522.3678-NODE-3678-length-16449-cov-7.420398_pt1 | contig 16449 bp, 13 predicted proteins | sample MGYA00519951_ERZ832522 | MGnify/ENA primary metagenome ERZ832522 (study PRJEB31850, sample SAMEA3708728) | human gut metagenome | biome: human gut; feature: human-associated habitat; material: faeces | place: China | collected 2014 ... | reverse complement strand
CTGGCCCACTATGAGAACGAAGAGCCCTGCGCCGAGTGCGCATCCTCGTAGAGCATTTATTCATCGTATTAGGAAACGAAGTTTCCCATACGATGAATAAATGCTCGTCAGCGATTCTGCATGAACCCTTCGATTTCATCCGGGTCGCGGATAATCTGCTCCGAAAGGCCTTCGCATCCGTCCTCCGTAATCAGAAGGTCGTCCTCGATTCGGATGCCGATTTCCCATTCATCGATATACAGCCCCGGTTCGTCGCTGATGACCATTCCGGGAAGCAGCTTATCGTTCTCCAGCGTGTTGACATCGTGCACGTCGATTCCAAGATGATGGGATACGCTGTGCATGTAGTAAGTGCCGATCTCCTCCTCGTTTTCAATCAGACCGAGACGGATACATCCCTCCGCCAGCACCTTTTTGCAGACGTCATTCAACTCCCGAAGCGTCATGCCGGGTCTTGCCGTTTTTGCGATCGTCCGGTTTGCTTCCAAAACGACCTCATAAACCGCCCTCTGCTGCTGCGTAAAATGCCCGTTTACCGGATAGGTTCTCGTGATGTCCGCGCAATAGCCCTGATATTTTGCGCCCAGATCCATCAACAGCAGCGTGCCGTCCTCGCAGATATCCCGGTTGGTTTCGTAGTGCAGCATTGTACCGTTTGCACCGCTTCCGGCAATCGTCGGGAACGAAGTTCCATCCGCACCCTGATACATGATCTGATATTCAAAATCCGCCTGTGCCTGATATTCCGCCATGCCCGGCTCCAAATGCTTCATCACATACTGCAGTGCATTGTCGGTGATTTCGATCGCCGTTTTGAGCTGTGCGACCTCGTCTGCATCCTTCTGCATCCGCATCTGCGCCACATACGGGAACAGATTTCTGATCGGATGTCCCGGATACAGCGCTGCGTATTCCTTCGCCTTTACCGCATTGTAATCCGGCAGATCCTCTTGCTGATGGCGATAACAGTCAAAATACAGGCTTTTGACATCCTCGCGGGTCATCATCATATCGAACACCCCGTCAAAGCTTTCCAGGAAACGCACATCTTCGATCTGACTGATCTCTTTTGCCTCATCGACCGTCACCTTCCTGCCATACCAGCGCTCCTGCGTCGGGTCAGCCTCTTCTATAAATAGGATTTCCTTCGGATCGCGTTTCGTCTTTTTCATGAGCAGGATCATCCGCTCCCGGCGCAGTCCCGTCAGATAAAAAAAGTTGCGGTTCGCCTCAAACGGCGCGTATTCGTCCGCGCTCACATGTGTTTCAATTCCAGAAAATAAAATCAGCGCTGCATTTTCCTCCATCTGATCAAACAGCTGCTGTCTTCTTTTTAAAAAATTCATCTTTCCCTCTCATTTCTGCGCACGCTTTTTGCGCATGCCGAGTTTGTGTCAAGTGCGCGCAGACACAAATCTCGTGATTGAAAAAATTTATTATTCAATCTCTCTTCATTCTGCAGACGCTTTGCGCCATGCACTTTGTAGACGCAAACGCGATCCCGCTTCTTTCATGTATCGAATAAATCCTCCGCTCAGTCGTTCTCTTCCAGATCTTCCAGATCCTCGTTCACCGCAGACGAACCCATCCATGCCGCGACTCCAAAAATCAGAAGCACTGTTCCGACCGCAATCCATACCGTGCTGTCCGAATGCGTCCAAATCGCCGCAAAGCCGCCGACTTCCAACGGAATAGCTGCGATTTTCAGTCCCCAGAACCGCAGTTTTTCTACATCGTTCAATTGCTGATACGCCTGCTTCTGGGCCACCACAGATGCTGCACACATAATAAAAATGTTACCGGAGGCTTTGTGTCCTCTTAACAACCACGCGATTCCAAAACAAATCGCCGCCAAAAACCATCCAACAATCAGCAGCAGGAAGCTGTCGCCTTCAACGAAATCCTCCACATACTGATAGAAATCATCTTCTGTCCCGTAAAAATAGAGATATGCGTGTCCCTCGGACGGCTTCTGCACCGTCACTTCACCGTTTCCGACAAGCGCTACCGCCGTCAGCTGCGCATCATCTCCCAGTCCCCAGATCTGATAACGGGTGTCTCCATTTTTTCCGCCCGGGTAAAATTCGTCAAACCATTCCAGACCGCGAACATTATCCTCCGTCAGCTCTGTCTGATCGTCCAATGCAGCTGCGACATGATCGCCCCGGACTGTATAGCTGCCACCATCCTCTTTTTCCCAGCCGGAAGAATCCTCATCCTCTTCTTTCTGATAGATCCATTTTTCCACTTTCAGATAATAAAACTGCCCATCCAGAAACTTTCGCGGATCGGAAACCAGATCGCCGGTCAGTGGAATCTGCGTCACCACAACTTCCTGCTGCGTGTCCTGATTTTTCCATTCCTCCAGATCCTGCATGGTGACAACCGGCGCGTCATAAAGCGCCTGCGCACGCGCACTCGTATCTTTCGTATCAGCAACGCAGAACACAATTCCCGCAAGCACAAAAAATATCCCCAGTCCGATGAAAAACTTTTTCATAATCCGCTCCTTTCCATAGCTACTCTATTTCGGGATGTCCGTCAAAAAAAAAGAATTGAAGCTTCCTGCATTCCTGCCTTATACTGATAGTACCTGATAATATAGGAGGGCTTCCACATGATCCGTTTCGCTGTAATCGGCACAAACACCATTACCGATAAATTTCTCCAGGCAGCCTCTGCACTGCCTGATTTCAAGCTCTGCGCTGTCTATTCCAGAACGCTTGCGCGGGCGCAGGAGTATGCACAAAAAAATAACGTTTCGCTTGTCTTTGATTCTCTGGAGGCGTTGGCTGACTCCGACCAGATCGACGCAGTCTACATCGCCAGCCCCAATTTCTGCCATGCTGCCCAGAGCATCCTGATGATGCAGCACCACAAGCATGTGCTCTGCGAAAAGCCGATCGCCTCCAATGCTTCGGAATTTCAACAGATGTATGACACTGCCATAAAAAATCAGGTCATTCTGCTCGAAGCCATGCGCTCTGTCTTTTCTCCTGGTTTTGCAGCGATCCGTTCCCTGCTGCCTGTGCTTGGAACAATCCGGCAGATAGATTTTTCTTTCTGTAAATATTCCAGCCGCTATGACCATTTCAAAGAGGGGATCATCGAAAACGCTTTCCATCCTGCGCTTTCCAACGCTGCCCTGATGGACATCGGCGTTTACTGTGTCCATCCGCTCGTCTCCCTGTTTGGCATGCCGGCTTCGATTCAGAGCAGCAGCATTTTTTTATCCAACGGCTTCGAAGGCGCCGGCACGGTTCTTTTACAGTACACGGATATGCAGGCAACGCTCCGGTATTCCAAAATCTCGGATTCTTATCTGCCGTCCCAGATTCAGGGAGAAGCCGCAACCCTGCTGATCGATAAAATTCAGGATCCCCAGCAGCTCACGCTCCTGTTTCGAGACGGTCATACCGAAAATCCGAACATTCCAGCTGTTTCCAACAACATGGTCTACGAAGCAGCTGAATTTGCCCGCTTAATCGACCAGCTGCAGCAGGCGCTGAAAAATGACTCAACGGATGGGATACCTTCCCTCATCCGTCATTCCTGGCTGAAGGCATCCTGCCTCGAGCTCGAAATCATGGACACCGTCCGCAGGCAACAAAAAATTCTTTTTCCGGCAGACCACTGAGGTCTGCCGTTTTCATTCATGACAATAGAATGCTCGCAGAGCGTGCATTCTATTGTTTCGGAAAGAGCTTTCTCCGCCATAAGCAGCGGTAAAATGCACTTTTCTTTTTACATCGAAATCCACCCAAACGCATTTGCCACGGAGCTGATCAAAATGATCGCCGCAAAGATCGGGCATAAATACCGAATCATCACGTTAAAAATCTTCTTTCTCCGAAATGTGCTCTCGCCGTGCATGACTTCTTCTTCAATGCTTTTTGTTCCAACTACTTTCGACACCAGCAGACAGGTGGCAATTGCTGCGATCGGCATCATAACAGAGTTTGTCAGAAAATCAAAGAAATCCAGAAACTGCATTCCGATCAGCTTTACCCAGGACAACGGGCCGTATCCCATACAGGATAAAGTACCCAGCCCCAGCATGATCACGCCAACCAAAACAACTGCCTTCTTGCGTCCCCAGTGAAGCTCATCCTCAAAGGTAGACACTGCACTCTCTGTCAGTGCAATCGAGCTTGTGATCGCTGCAAATAACACGAGTACGAAGAATAAAATTCCCGCTACTGTTCCAAATCCCATGCTTGCAAACACTTTCGGAATCGTAATAAACATCAACGCAGGTCCTGCCTGCAGCGTATCCGGATCTCCGCCGGAAAAGGCAAATACTGCCGGGATGATCATCAGACCCGCCATAATTGCGATGGCTGTATCGAATACTTCTACATTTCTCGTCGAATCTTCAATCGATACGTCCTTTTTCATATAGGATCCAAACGTGATCAAAATTCCCATAGCAATCGACAGGGAATAAAACATCTGTCCCATCGCCGCAACCACCGTCATCCAGGAAAAATTTTTCACATTCGGTACCAGAAAATATTTCACACCTTCCAGTGCGCCCGGACGCGTCACCGAATACACTGCAATAATCACGGATAGCACGATCAGTATCGGCATCATGAATTTCGACACGCGCTCGATTCCATTGCGCACGCCCGCATAAATAATCGCCAGCGTAAACAGCGCAAATACGGCAAAGCAGATTTCCGTAGATGTTCCGTTTGAAATAAAATCGGAAAAATAGCCGTCTGCTGCCAGCTTCTGACCGTTTCCTTTGACATATTCAACCAGATATTTGATGACCCAGCCACCGATTACGGAATAATACGGTACGATCAGCACAGGAATGATCGCGTTGATCCAGCCGCCTGCAGACAGCCATTTCGATTTGCCGAAAGAGGAAAAGGCTCCCACCGGGCTTTTTTTCGTCATGCGCCCAATCGCGGTTTCCGCTACGATCATGGTATAGCCGAAGGTCAGCGCCAGCAAAATATAAATCAGCAGGAAAATGCCGCCTCCGTACTTTGCTGCCAGATACGGAAATCTCCAGATATTTCCCAGCCCGACAGATGCTCCCGCAGCCGACAGGACATATCCGAGTTTACCGGAAAAGCTACTTCTTTTGTTATGTTCCATTTTCAGTCTCTCTCCTTTTTGTGAAATACGTTTTTACTATACCATACTTTCATCAAAAAGGATTCCGAAATTTTCGGAGGATTTTTATGCAGCTTTTTTCATTTGTTATTCCTCATCAGCGTAAGTGATTTTGCTTTAAATTAAAATTTGTGTTTACAGTCCCGATAATGTTCTCATAACCAGATCAACATCTTTATTCTCAAGTTCTTGAATGATATGCAAATATGTTTTCTGTGTTGTCGTCATGCTGGCATGTCCCAGGCGCCTGGCAACACTGGCAATGGATACACCCGCAAACAGCAAAAGGGACGCATGCGTATGTCTCAGACCATGAATTGAAATTTCAGAAATACCACATGCCTTGCAGTGTCTGGTTAGCACATCATTAACCGTAGAATTATAAATTTTTTTATCTCCGACAAAAATCGGTTGATCTTCTGGCAGGTTCTTTGTTAATTCAGAAAATTTTACTACAATCTGCCAGTCAATTTGTATTTTTCTTACAGAAGATTTATTTTTTGTTGGTAAGAACCCACCTTTCCCTTTATAATCCCACGTTTTGCTGACAGATAACGTCTGTCTGGCAAAATCAAAATCTCCGGGAGTAATCGCTAACGCCTCTGAAAAACGCATACCAGTTTTTGCAACCAATAAAATAAACCAATCCCAGTTCACTGCTTCTTTAATATCTAAATGTGCAATCAATGTATGAAGCTCAAACTGATTCAAATATTTTATTTTTTTTACTCCCGGAGATTTTCCTTTAATAATCGCTTTTCTGGTTGGATCGCGTTCGATCAGCCCTTCGTCTACTGCATCCAGTACTGCCCCTTTCAACTGATGATGAAAATCCAATGTAGTCTGTTTTTCATGATTTTTCGCATAATCATTCAACAATTTTTGATACGCAGTTCTCGTAAGTTCATACACTTTTAATTCCGGTGCCAGTTTTTCTACCCATTTCTGCGTCATCAAATATTTGTCCAACGTTGCTTCTCTGATTGCTCCCTTTTTGTATACGTCAATCCACTGTCTGTAATACTCATAAAATAATTGTGCATTTTCTACAGGCTGTTGCATAAGTTTTTTTCCTTTCTCGAAATCACTTACGCTGATATAAACAATTATTCTCTCGTATTTCTTATCCTGCAATCGTCAGTAATGGCTTAATCTCCTCATCCAGTGTTTTTCTTAATTCTGCCATACACTGGGTATAATATCTGAATTTAGGCAATGCTTTTTCATGTACATCCTTATAACTCTGATAATCAATCGTTGCTTTAATCACACTCTCATTCGGGATCTCACCATTCCGATAATGCAATGCAGCATACATCACATCATCTTTAGAAGCATACCAGGTAACGCAAAAATCTGAGATTACTTTATTGATGCAATCAAGTTTCATATTTTCAACAATATTTAAAATAGACTGCCCTTTATACTTATTCTCGTCCTGAGCTATCTCGTTGATCAACTGAAGCATAATTTCTGCTACTTTGGGGTTATCTTTCTGCATTTCTTCAACATATTGTTTTACTTCTTCAATTTGTTTCTGTCTTTCTTCAGGTGTAATAACTTCCGCTTCTTCGCTTGGTGTTACGATATTCTGAATCAGATTGATGATATACTCATAATCAATTTTGGTACTGCTGTATGCCATCAATTCATAATCCAAATCTATCGTATCATCTTCCTGGTGCTCCTTATCCGAATCGTCTTCCCCTTCTGCAAGTTTGATCTCTTCCAATGCATTTTTATAAACACCGGCATACTTATCATACTCTTCTTCTGTAATTCCATAATCATCCAACATACTATCTTCATATTGCGTAAAAGATTTGAGCTGCGCAAACAAATAATCAAAGGTCTGGAACATCTTAACAAATACTTTTTTCTCTTTTATAGACATTGGTGTGACCTTTTCCGGTGTCTCGGCAGATACTTTCAATGCTGCCAACGCCTTCCGAAATGCCGGTTCAATTTCTTCCCATTCAGCTACCAGTGCTTTCTCTGTACTCCCTGCAGAATACAATTTTACGGCATTATCCACACTTTCTTTAAATAATTTAGGTGCCTGAAAAGTTACAATCTGTCCATAGGTTTTATTTTTGTCAAAAATACGATTTGTCCTTGAAAATGCCTGAATCAAATCATGCGGTCCCATCGGTTGTCTGTCAATAAATATTGTAGACATACACGGCGCATCAAAACCTGTCAGCAAACGATCTACCACAATTACCAGATCCAGCTGTTCATTCCTGCTCTTGAATTTTGCATCTTTTCGTGCTAATCGTTTATTCAAGTTTCCATTATATCCCTGAATCTGTGAAAGCTCATACTTTGTACCAAACATTTCATTATAATCATTTAAAGATTTCTGCATCTTCTCCTGATTGACATGTGATCCTTCTTCATTTTCTGTTACCGAATATGTGATGGCAAACTTCGGGAAATCCGGAAGAACCTGTTTGATTTTTTCATCAATTACAAGCGATGTTTCACCACTTTTAACTTTACACAAAAGCTCATAATATTTCTGTGCCAGCTGAATCGAGCTTGTTGTCAGAAGTCCTTCATATGTCTTCCCTCTTCCATTCTGAAATCCCAATTTGTAAAAAGACTTATTGAGAATAATATCCAATACTTTCAGCATATGAGTTTCATTATCATATACACTGGCATTTGTCTCATCCTCAAGATTTTTTGCTCCATTATGCTCTACCTGAAATCCAAGTACAGCATTATCATGAATCGCATTTTGAATCGTATATTTATGAAGACGTTTTCCATATAATTCTTCTGTAGTACGAGCTAAATCCCCCATCTGTGGATACGGATTTTCAGCAAACCTGGGTGTTCCTGTAAATCCATACCAAAGTGATCTTCCAAAAAATTTTTCCAGTTCTCTTTTGGTCTTTGGTGTAACCGCTCTGTGACACTCATCTACTACAAATGCAATTTTCAGATTTTTGATCTTGCTATATTCTGTTGTTCCTTCCTGAAGTCTTTTACTAATCAGGATCTGCATTTTCTGAATCGTAGTAACGATCACCTGACGATCACTGGATTTTAGTTTTTTCTTCAGATCATTCACATTGTCAGTCTCATCCACATCTACCAGATCATTATTTGCATATGCCTGAAATGCCATGGTTGTCTGTGCGTCCAAATCTTTTCGATCAATCAGGAAAATTGCTTTATCAATCGCCGGAATATCCATAAGCAAATTTCTGGTTGCTTTGTAAGAAGTCAGCGTCTTTCCGGAACCTGTTGTATGCCATACATACCCGGATTTTCCTGTCCTCGAAGCCTCCCTTATAGATTCAATTGCATGAATCTGATATGGACGAAGTAAAATCAACCTTTTTGCATCTTCATCTAAAACCGTATACCGGGCTATCATTTCATGCGCTTGTGGAATACGCAGGACACTCTTGGCAAAATCGATATAATCGGATACAGGATTATTCTCTGTATCAACCCAGCCGCTCATAAATTTCGGATTCAGTTCCGTATCACTTGCCGCTGCAAAGTATTTCGTATCTACTCCATTACTGACCACAAACATCTGAACTGCAGAAAAAATTCCAGTAAATTTCCCCTCACTGATATACTTTTTTATCTGCCAGAAAGCATCCATATATGAATGCTGACGATTTTTCAATTCAATATGTATCATCGGAAGCCCGTTAATCATTAGCGTAACATCAAATCTTCTGTCCCTTTCTGCTATACTCTCTTCATCGTCTGACTTTAATGCACTGTACTGATTGATTACCTCATAAACACTGCTTCCCCCCGCAATGTGTTCATGATTCATCACAACTAAGTGCAGCCTTTCCGTATCTCGTTGTACATGAACCATCACTTTTCCATTTTCACCAACCAACCACTCACCTGCTTTATAAAAAGAAGAAAACTGCAACTGATTCTTCACCTGTTCAAACTCTGCATCCGACAAAGCTTCTCCATTCAGGCGATCTTTATTATTCTGTTCCAAAATATACTTGAAATTTTTCCAAAGATCGTCCTCCGTCTTTAAATCTTCCCGGTAAGTCCACTGAGACTCTCCATAAATCAATTGCTCTATTAACTTTTTTTCGATTATTTTCTTCAATTCTGGCATTTTCGTTCTCCTTTTACGTTTATTAGAGTTTTTTTGTTTGGTTAAATGTATATATATTGTAAAAACACTTCTGCTGGTGAAGGGTGATGAGATGGTCGAGGTTGTGTAAATATGCTCCTATTTTCTTCTGCTCCTCACAGTCTGGAATCAAAATTTCCTTCGCTAACAGTTCATCCTTGGTTATTCCTTTAATAGATGTACCCTGAACTTCATTTGACACTAATCGCATCATTTTATACAACGCATATACAGCAAATTCTGGTTCTATTTTCAACTCACTTAAAGACAAAAAATCCTGACTTGTAGCGTAAGAAAATGGCATAAATGCAAGCTTTCCCACACCAACTCTCGTTACTATTGCTACAGAATTTTGTGGTACTAATTTAGTTGCAGATTTACTAATTGCTTCTTGTGAAATATACTTTCTCGGTTTTACATTAAATAGTCGCTCTTCTATCAAATCTGAGGATTGAATCCATGGGATATTACCTTTCCAAAATTCCTCATTTGCAGTCTTTGGCGTACCACCACCATATGTCTGCAATGCAATTTCAGACAACTTACGCTGTTCCCAAGCGAAAAAAGCTTCCGTATGCAAGCCAACATGACTTACGCTGGTGAAGAGTGATGAGGTGGTCGAGATTATCAAAGTACGCTGATATCTTTTTTTGCTCATCTATATGTGGTACTGGCATTATAAATTCAGATACACTCTTTGCAGAAAGATTTGGCTGAGCAGCACCTTCGTCATGTACCATTCTTTGTCGATATTCTATATCTGAATTTAGTACATGAAACATAAACCTACCATCAATATTTTTTGGTCTAATTGCAACAAGAGAAGACGCTACTGTACCTTCTGTAAAATTGTCTATATAAGCATTCTTACCTAATGTACCCCTAAGACAATAAACAATATCTCCAAGCTGTAATTTTGCACCACCAAGGTCATCATATTTTTCTCTTGAAATCTTGTTGCATTCAGTAAGATTCACACGACCATTCTCTAAATCTCCAGCGTTAATAAATGGTATCCCTTCCGCTACCATATCTTGTGCATTAGGATACTTCGAACTTCGGTCACCATTATACATTTCACAATGTTCTCCCAACTTACGCTGTTCCCAAACATATGGATTATATTCTTTCTCTCACCATCATCAAAGCGTAACCAAGTAGATTTTGACCTTGCCATTTCGTCCAATCAAGCCGGTCTGGGTCATGCATTGATAAACCAATCCCCCATATCCGATCTTTCACTGCACACTCTGCCAGAATTGCTTTTCCCGTTTTTTTCAATTTTTCCCGCAATTCTGGATTTTGTGAGAACTTCTCCAAGAGTCCCTCATAAACAATAATCTGTCGAACACCATTCCACATATTTTCGTCATATCCAGTCACATTCCTTCCAAAAGCCTTGATCTTCGCACAGTCCTCTGTAGCAAGAATCTGCTTTGCAATTTTATCATCCTTAAAGCATACCGCCTTACTGTACATCATATACTGTTCCATTGAAGAATAACCAATACCATTAATAGAAAACTTAGATGGATACCAGTTACTCAGGTATCCATTTTCTTCATTTTCGTTATGAAAACAAACAATTGTCATTATACCACCCCAACTTTTTTCACTGCCAAATCAAGCTCCAGGTCATGAAGTCCTGTATAAGCTTTTTTCAAAAAGGAAACCGGGATTTTTCTAACCAACTCCGCACTTGGCAAATTGTAATACCACTGATAATAGGCATAGAATTCCCCAATCCAAAATGGCATGAATCCTTCCAGCGCATTGCCATCTCTCAAATGATAGGTTTCTGTTTTATTAAAATAATTCCAAAGTTCCTTTGCGTCCATCGTATTGACATAAGCTTGGGCTTCATCAATACTTTTTCTTGTTTTACTTGCCATATAAATATTGATAAATTCCTCTGTATCCTTATCAGGATACATCTGTGCAACAAAATCAAAGAGCTTTCCTTGATTTTCTACCACATCATTTAAATACTCCTCTGCATATGCCCGCATTATCATCACCTCAAAATAAAGTACTGAATACTTTTGTAACCTTATTTGCGTCAGAGTCAACAAGATCACGCATATTTTTTCTAGCCATCACGTCTCTCTGATTATATCTATCATTAAACTCAGCATATGGAACAATACGCAAGTCATCGCTCTTCTCCGTCAGATTCGCATACGCTTTTTCTGATTTGATGCAATACTGGATTCCCAAACCACCCAGTGAAAGAAGTTCTTCAAGAATATCGATATCAATATTATCCCGAACAAACTCCTTCGCAATATAAAAATAAGATGCATTTGCTCTCCACCCTCGAATAACGTCATATTCATTTGTATCTACTCCATATTTTTCAATAAACTTTGCTGCAAGCATGCGATATCGTTTAGAATCCGCTGCATCCCTATGCTTCATCAATTCAGCAAGCCATGAAAGTACATCCTTCTGCTGAAAATCTAAAATTTTTAATCCCTCTGTTTCAAGTTCATACTTGTGAACCCAGCCATTTATTTCATTTGGTCGGCAAACCGCCCACTCCTTAGCAAGTTCAATACTTTCCGTGAGATAAAAACCTTTTCCATAATCGTGTTTTTCATCCCCACCACCGTATTTCGGCACAACAACCCGATCCGGAGTCCCGTGATAAAGAATTATTTTTCCCATTTTCTACGTTCCTCCCTTATACAAACATCTTTCCAAGCATAAATTTCTTGATATTTTGGAGATTTTCTAACTCTCGCTGGTGAAGAGTGATGAGGGTGTCAAGGTTTTTAAAATACACTCCAATTCGCATCTGCTCTTTCATATCTGTTGGCATCATTAATTCTAAGCTTTTCAGTTCGCTTGCTTTCACCAGAGGTTGCCCAGTACCAAATGAAAGCTTCTTAATATCGAACTGAATAAGCAACTGATAGAGAAATTCTATATTCTGTGATGCCTGTATAAATACCGTATTATCGCTGATTTTAACCTTTCCCGCATGTCGATATAAACTACCTGCATTTGCTCCAACACGAGCTGTTAAGATAAAATCCCCTTCATAATCATACTCATCATCATATCCAATCACAGAAGTAGAACCGAGAATCGGATACTCACCAGACGAACCTTCTTTATCAAATCTACTCTTACCAGTATCTACAGAATCAACCACATCTCCCAACTTACGCTGTTCCCAATCATCAGTAAATCCTGAAAATCGAATTTCTGGAACTTTTTCCCCATTTTGCGGAAACATTTTTTGAAGCATATATTTTTTCAGCTTTTTTGTTTCATCACACTTTCGCTGGTGAAGAGTGATGAGGTGGTCGAGGTTAGAGAAATACTCCACTATTTTGTTCTGTTCCGCATTTGCAGGAAACGGAACAACCAGATTTTTTATCTCCTCATTGTGAATATGAACAACCGATTTCCCCTGTGCTTTTTTCGCTAACTCTCGTTGTGAATTTCCATGTGAAATAGAAATTGCCAAAAACGCTGAATTAATATCTTCATTGGGACTTACAACATTTAAATCTCCACCAAGTATAACCCCTGATTTATTAACGGTTGCAGCTCTTGCGATGTCTTCTGCCGTTTCTCCTGATGCAGGAACAATAACTTCTCCGCCTTTGCTATATACAGAACCGTCTTTTGCTTCTACATAAGTGTCTACTTCTGAAATACTGGTTTCGTATTTAGTATATAATCTTCCGTACAGAATAATCGGTGTTCCAGACTCGATTAAATCACCTTTTGAATAGCCACTTCCCTTACTAAATTCAGCTATATCTTCCAACTTACGCTGTTCCCAATCATCCTGATATCCTTTAAATCTAATTATAGGTTTTGCCATATCCATTACCTCTCCATCCTTCCAATCAGCTCATTTAATGAAGACATAATAGCCTCATCTGATGATGTCAGCTCTTTTAAAAGGGATACAAATTCTCCATGCACCTGTTTCAGCTCATCATCCGTCTTTTCCATATCTTTTAAAAGTGCATCAAGATCGATTTCTTCTTCTTTCTCAAAATTATCAACATATCGCGGGATATTCAGATTGAAATCATTTTTTTCGATCTCATCAAAGCTTGCTAAAACTGCTTCTCCTTCTACAGTTTCTCTCTTGCTGTATAATGCAAGCACTTCATCAATATGGGCATCCGTCATCTCGTTTTGTTTTTTGCCTTTATTAAATTTCTTAGAGGCATCAATAAACAGTACATCCCGTCCATCTCTGTGTTTCTTTAACACAATAATACAAGTCGGAATGGACGTATTATAAAATAAGTTTGCCGGAAGACCGATTACCGCGTAAATACTGCCGGAGCGCAACAATTTCTCTCTGATTTTTCCCTCAGCTGCTCCTCTGAAAAGGACGCCATGCGGAAGCACGATCGCCATTGTCCCACTGCTTTTCAGATGATACAATCCATGCAGCAAAAAGGCATAATCTGCTTTTGATTTTGGTGCCAGTACACCATAATCACTGAAACGCTCATCCTGTAAAAATCCTGCCGCCGCGCTCCATTTTGCAGAATAGGGCGGATTCATAAGAACCATATCAAAATCCGTTTCTTCTCCAGTCGGCCAGTCTCCATCCAGTGTATCACCGTTTCTAAGCTTTTGGTTCTCCGCTGCAATTCCATGTAAAAACATGTTCATTCTTGCCAAATTATATGTCGATGTATTCAATTCCTGTCCGTAATACTTAATATACTTTGGCTTATCCGCATACTTTTTTGCATTTAATAGGAGCGATCCTGATCCCATACACGGATCATATACAGACAGTCCAATCTTATCTTCCTGTCCCGAAATAGCGATTCGTGTCAGGATTTTCGATACAGCTTGGGGCGTATAGAATTCTCCTGCTTTCTTTCCAGTTTCAGATGCAAACTGCCCAATCAGATATTCATATGCATTCCCAAGTATTTCTGCATCTGAATTCAGTAAATCAGCTTTATCAATTTCTTTTATAAGACTGGCAACTGTATCGCTCTGTTTCTGATCTCCTGTACCCAATCGATTGGAATATAAATCAATATCAGCAAACAAATCAGCAAAAATAGGATCACTCTGCTCAATATTGTTGAAGCCCTTTTGCAACTGCTCCCGGTTAAAAGAATTATTTCTTGCTTCCTCTGCAAAATGCGTATATGTAAGTTCTGGTTCCATCACATAATGGCATTCTTCTGCAAGCTGTTTTTTTAATTCTTCTGAACTTTCTTCGTCATTCAGTGCCTCTTTATATGCCTCTACTGCATCCTTCAGTGTAGATGGTTTTTCATCGTAAAGCAGATCATATACCTTGATCAGGAAGGAATCAGAAAGATATTTATAAAACACTATCCCCAACAGATAATCTTTATACTCATTTGCGTCCATTTTTGAACGTAAGATGTCTGCCCCACTCCATAATACACTAATCAGATCTTTACTATTTTCAATTTCTGTCATTTTCTTTCCCTCACATGCGTTTTATCTCTTAAACATTTTACTTTTTATGATGCCAGAGTCGAAAGAGCTAAGCTCACATGAGCTTCCTCATAGATAAGTGAAAGTCTTTTTATCCGACATCTTTTTATCATTGTAGCACATTCCCTGTTCCTTGTCAGGAAACAAAAATGCAGTGCTGTATAACACACTGCATTTTTGCTTTCCAAAATACATTTTTACTTTTCCACGATCACCGGTGCAGACAAAATACCGACCTTCTGCAACACATATTCCTCCGACCAGCCATCATCCTGTGTGCGCCAGCTGCCGGGATTCAGGAATCTGTCATCCTCTCCAACCATATGGACTGCGCCAAAGGTATTGACGCGGTTTCCAAACAACACCAGATCGATCGAATCAGCCTGTCCAACTTCCAGATCATAGGGTGCAAATGTCGTCTCACCCAACCGTTTTCCATCCTTTTCAACTGCAACGAGTGCACCACGATAATGAGGAATATGTACAACAGCGCCATTTGCTCCGATCGATACCGGCAGATGATAGGTAATATTTCCACCATAAAAAGGAAGTCCCTGGGGTACGATATCCCCAAAGCTTAACTCTCTGACAGGTGCTGTCACAACACCGGCTCTGCCTTCGATACGCACGCCAAAATCACCCAGCAGATAGCACCATTCCAGACCGATTCTGTGCGTGAAAGGAACTGTCGCTTCCACTATATTTGTGCCTTTCTGAAGTGTGCCGATTTCGATCGTCCCGATGCAGTGATCCGTATACCAGCCGGACACCTTTTCGTTCACTGTTTTCCCATTCAGTTTTACAGATGCATGCTCCGCTTCCTCCAGTGCCAAACGTACCGGTACTTCCACTTCACTCTCTACCGTAAAGCGAAGGGTCGCAAAATGTTCTGTCTTTTCCTCCGGCAATACCCATGGCTGGGCGACTTCTCCGCCGCGCGCCGGGAAACCGAGCTGACTGCGCAGGACATTGTCTGCCCGCAGCAGCTCCTGTGCAGGTTGATATGCTCCGTCGTCCATACAAAATTCCGCACGATCCAAAAGAAGAACGTTCGGTTCACTTAAAGTAACAGCAACACGATTCGGAAGGGCTTTCGGCGCTGCGCCGGACGCAAGGAGCTGTTCCCGGAGGGCTGCAGCTAAAGCAGAATCGCCGCATGCTGCGCAGCTTTCTGCCGTGCTGGATGCGCCAGATACCGCCTGCATCGCGCCAGGTACGCCAGCTGCTTGTGTTGCATCGTTCGCTGCAGCTGCCTGCACGCTGCCGCTCGCCTCGCCCACTGGCATCAGCTTTAACAGCAAGCTGCTCTGGTTATAAAAGATATGATTTACAACCGTCTGCGCCCCTCTTTTTGCCGTCTTCACATCCCGGATTCTTCCGGTCATGGTATCGTATTCTTTTACTGTGAACCTGCCGTTTAACACGATGTTCACAGGATCCTTTTTCACAAAATCCGGATTTCCTGCAGGCTCTCCCACTGCAATAAACAGCCAGCTGCAGTCCTGATCTATGCGCAGCTGATAGATGTAATGGTTTGTCAGGCTTCCCATCTCATTTTCCAGGCGCAGTGTGCGATACGGCTCAACCGCTTCCAAAAGCGCCGCTTTTTCAAAGACAATCTGTCTGGAAAGCGCTGCAAGCTCTGCCCCATCGTTACTGGGCACTGCATCTGTCAACGGTATTCCCTTTGTCCCACAAAAGCTCCGTAACTTCCCCGCCATCCTTGA
>ERZ832522.3666-NODE-3666-length-16532-cov-3.022759_pt1 | contig 16532 bp, 10 predicted proteins | sample MGYA00519951_ERZ832522 | MGnify/ENA primary metagenome ERZ832522 (study PRJEB31850, sample SAMEA3708728) | human gut metagenome | biome: human gut; feature: human-associated habitat; material: faeces | place: China | collected 2014 ... | reverse complement strand
CCCAACCACGTCGATGGTACTGCGTAAAAGTGGGAGAGTAGATAGCCGCCGTTTTAGAGTCAAGAACTCCAAACAAATGAAAGGAATCAATCGAAAGGTTGGTTCCTTTTTGTGTTTATAGCTGATGACTCTGACTATCCATAAATACATTATTTGTATTTGGTTTATATTTGTTTTGTGGATTATGTAGCATTTGTCTGTGGAATAATTCTACGAACCCCGTTTTTAATAAAGAACTTGTTCTATTTGGTTGTTTATTTATATGGTTAGTATTTAGGGATATAGCGTTTTTTAACAGATTGTATTGAACAATGGTACGATTATTTCATTCTTACAATAGAGAGATAGAACAATAGAAAATTTAAATGTCATTTATAGATATTAGTAATGGTAGGAGAAAGATTAGTAAAAGGAGGTATCGTATTAGTCGCCCTTTTAATGTTGGCAACAGGATGTCGAAAAAAAGAAGAGCCGTTGCGTCCCCTTGTCATAGTTGACAAGCCTCAGAAAGAAGATGTGCAAATTTTTGGTGAATATGTAGGCCGTATTCGTGCCGCAAGTTATGTAGAGATACATGCACGCGTAGAAGGTTATCTGGAAAGGATGCTGTTTGTAGAAGGTAAACAGGTGAAACAAAATGAACCTTTGTTTATAATAAATTCAGCACTTTATAAGGCACGCGTAGAGAAAGCGAAAGCACAGTTAAAGAAGAACGAAGCTCAGGCGGCAAAAGCCAAAAGAGATGTAGAGCGTTTACAGCCGTTGTACGAACAGCATGCGGCCAGCCAGTTGGATCTTGATAACGCATTAGCTTCCCTGGATGATTCGGAAGCAAATATCGCAATGAGCAGAGCTGACCTTGATCAGGCACAACTGGAGCTGGGTTATACAACAGTCACTTCACCGATTGCCGGATATATCAGTGAGCGTTTTGTCGATGTCGGCGCTCTGGTTGGTCACGGTGTTAACTCCAAATTAGCGGCCGTGGTAAAAAGTGACACAGTATTGGTCGACTTCAAAATGACTGCATTGGATTATCTGCGTGCCGAACGCCGTAACATTAAGTTCGGTGAGCAGGATACGACCCGTTCCTGGCAGCCGACTGTAACCGTGACGCTGGCCGATAATTCCGAATATCCGGTCAAAGGCGTAGTCGACTTTGCCGATCCGATTGTAGATCCTCAAACAGGAACTTTCGGTGTACGTGCAGAATTAGCTAATCCGAATCAGAAATTGCTTCCCGGACAGTTCACCCGCGTAAAACTATTATTAGATGTACGTGAACGGGCAATCGTGGTTCCCCGGAAAGCTATTTCCATAGAACAAGGCGGTGTCTTCATCTATATTATTCGGCGTGATAATGTAGCGGAAAAGCGTTTTGTACAAACAGGACCTGAAATCGGAAATAACATTGTTATTGAGCGCGGTCTGGGAGAAAATGAAGCAGTAGTTATCGAAGGCTATCATAAATTAGTTCCTGGTATGCTGGTGCGTCCGGTTCAGGCAGGGGATGACAAAGCCATTGAAGCATATAGAGAGGAGGCAGGAGAATGAAGCCGGGATTCTTTATAGACCGTCCCGTATTCTCGACCGTACTATCTTTATTGATCGTTATTGTCGGGGTTATAGGATTGATGATGTTACCGGTGGACCAGTATCCTCAGATCACGCCTCCGGTTGTGAAGATCAGTGCCTCTTATCCGGGAGCCAGTGCCTTGACGGTGTCGCAGGCTGTTGCAACACCGATCGAACAGGAACTGAATGGTACTCCGGGTATGATCTATATGCAGAGCAGCAGTACGAACTCCGGAGGTTTGACTATAACAGTCACATTCGATGTTTCTGCTGATGCTGACCTTGCTGCTGTGGAAATACAAAACCGTGTGAAGCTGGCTGAATCGCGCCTGCCTTCCGATGTTGTTCAGAATGGTATCACCGTGGAAAAGCAATCGGCCAGCCAGTTGATGACGTTAAGCCTGAGTTCGGATGACCCGCGTTTTGATGAAATCTATCTGAGTAACTTCGCAACGATCAATGTGCTCGACGTACTTCGCCGTATTCCGGGTGTGGGACGTGTCTCCAATATCGGTAGCCGTTACTATGGTATGCAGATATGGGTATATCCGGACCGTTTGGCTAATATGGGACTGACGGTAAAAGATATCCAGGCTGCCCTAAAAGAACAGAACAGTGAATCCGCTGCCGGAGAATTAGGTAAACAGCCGGTTATCGACGTGGATATCACTTTGCCGATCACTGCCCGCGGACGTCTGTCTACGGTAAAAGAATTTGAAGATATCGTTGTCCGTGCCAATCCTGACGGATCGATTGTCCGTTTGCGCGATGTCGCGAGAATATCTTTGGAAGCCTCTTCTTATTCTACGGAAAGTGGAATAAACGGAAAGAATGCGGCTATCCTGGGTATTTATATGCTACCGGGTGCCAATGCTCTGGAAGTGGCAACGAATGTAAAAGAAGCGATGAAAGAGATCAGCCAGAACTTTCCGGAAGGGCTGGAATATAAGTTCCCTTTTGATATGACCGAATATATATCACAGTCTATCCATGAAGTTTATAAAACCTTGTTTGAGGCTTTGTTCCTGGTTATACTGGTTGTATTCCTGTCATTACAGAATTGGCGTGCCGCTTTAATCCCGACTATCGCTGTTCCCATATCATTGATCGGGACATTCGGATTTATGCTTATCATGGGATTCTCCCTGAATATGCTGACCTTGCTCGGACTGATCCTGGCGATCGGTATTGTGGTCGACGATGCGATTGTCGTAGTGGAGAATGTGGAACGTATCATGCATGAAGAACGGCTTACAGCCCGCGAAGCCACCCATAAAGCGATGCGTGAATTATCGGGAGCTTTGATTGCTACATCGATGGTGTTGGCAGCAGTGTTCGTTCCGGTGAGTTTCCTGAGCGGGATTACGGGACAACTGTATCGCCAGTTCTCTATTACGATCGTGGTTTCCGTATTGTTGTCGACTGTCGTTGCTTTGACATTAAGCCCGGCGATGTGTGCTTTGATATTACGTCCGACTGTAGGGAAGAAAAACTTCGTCTTCCGGAAGATCAATATATGGCTGCATAAAGGGAATAATAAATATATCCATTTGCTGACCCGTGCGATTACTAATCCCAAAAGAATTCTGGCCGGATTCGGTATGGTACTTGTTTTTATCTTTGTGCTGAACCGGATTATTCCTACCAGTTTTATCCCGGAGGAAGACCAGGGATTTTTTACGGTGGAATTAGTTATGCCCGAAGGTGCGACATTGGAGCGTACCCGTAAAGTAACTGACAGGGCGATAGAATTTCTGGAAAAACAACCGGCTGTCGCCTATGTCCAGAACGTGACGGGAAGCAGTACCCGTGTGGGAACTTCGCAAAGCCGCTCCACGCTTACCGTTATTCTGAAACCCTGGGAAGAACGTAAGTCTTCCGGTATGGGGGTTGAAGATGTGATGGCTGTGGCCCGTAAAGAATTTGAATACTATCCGGAGATACTCGCTTATCTGAATCGTCCGCCGGTAATACCCGGTCTGGGAGAAAGCGGAGGTTTGGAAATGCAGTTGGAAGCCCGCGGTGAAGCCAGTTGGGAAAATTTGGTAAGCGCCACCGATACATTTATGCTATATGCGTCGAAAGCTCCCGAACTGACCGGCGTATCTTCCGCCCTGCAACCGGAGATTCCGCAACTATACTTTGACGTAGATCGTGACCGGGCAAAGTTCCTGGGTATCCCTCTGACGGATATCTTCTCGACGATGAAAGCCTATTTGGGCTCCGTCTACGTGAATGACTTCAATATGTTCAACCGTATATATAAGGTATATATCCAGGCAGAAGCTCCTTATCGCGCCACCCGTGATAATATTGGACTGTTCTTTGTCCGTGCACAAAACGGTTCGATGGTTCCGCTAACCGCTTTGGGTACGACGAGCTATACGACCGGACCGGGTACGATCAAGAAGTTCAATATGTTCTCGACAGCTGCCATCAGTGCAGTGGCTGCCCCCGGCTATAGTTCAGGTGAAGCCATGGCTGCCATGCAACGGATTGCCCGCGAACATTTACCCGATAACATAGGTTTGGAATGGAGTGGTCTGTCTTATCAGGAAAAGAAGGCCGGCGGACAGACAGGCATGGTGCTTGCACTCGTATTCCTTTTTGTGTTCTTGTTCCTGGCTGCACAGTATGAAAGCTGGATCGTTCCGATCGCTGTTATCTTATCTTTGCCGGTTGCCGCTTTGGGTGCTTATCTGGGAATTTGGGCTACCGGGTTACATAACGATGTCTATTTCCAGATTGGGCTTGTCACGCTGATCGGGTTGGCGGCGAAGAATGCGATCCTGATCGTCGAATTTGCCAAAGTACAGGTTGATGCCGGAGTAGACGTTGTTCAGGCTGCTATCCATGCGGCACGGATGCGTTTCCGTCCGATCCTGATGACTTCCCTGGCATTCGTATTAGGTATGCTTCCGATGGTGTTGGCTAGCGGACCGGGATCAGCTTCACGCCATAGCATCGGTACAGGGGTGTTCTTTGGTATGTTGGTTGCCATTACGGTAGGTATTGTATTGGTGCCGTTCTTCTTTGTTCTGATTTATAAGATTAAACGAACGCTGCGGATGGATCGTGTTGCGCGGATAATACCTAAAAAGAAGATGCTTTTTTTTATGGTTGCTGCGTCGGCTGTTACCTTCTCTTTTTCATCTTGTAAACTAGGAGAGAAATATGCCCGTCCGGAGTTGAACCTTCCGACTGAACTGGAGGCCGGTGCCGACAGTCTTTCCGTGGATAATATTCCCTGGGAAAGCCTGTATGCCGATACCACTTTGCAACGGCTTATTACGACTGCCCTGGAGAATAATAAAGATATGAAGATAGCAGCCGCCAAGATCAAAGAAATGATTGCAGCCAAACGTATCACTTTTGCCGACCAGTTCCCGGAGATCGGTGCACGTATCTACGGTCAGAAAGAACGGCTGAATTATGGTGGTGATAACCCTAAACCTGATCCTGAATACGGTGCTAAACTCACCCTATCGTGGGAGTTGGATTTATGGGGTAATCTTCGTTGGGCAAATGAAGCAGGTATTGCTGCCTATATGCAATCAGTAGAGGCACAGCGTAGTTTACAATTGACACTGGTCGCCGAAGTTGCCGCTGCTTATTACGAACTGTGTGCCCTCGACCGTCGTCTGAATATTGTTCAGCAAACCCTCGATGCCCGTAGGGAAGGTGTTCGCCTGGCCAAACTTCGTTATGACGGCGGTTTGACCTCCGAGACTTCTTATAACCAGGCTCTGGTAGAATTGGCACGTACGGAAACTCTCGTCCCGTCATTGGAACGTCAGATACGGATAAAGGAAAGCGACCTGTCTCTCCTGTTGGGCGAGTATCCGGGATATATCCCCCGTGGCTTGTCTCTTAGTGAACAGCATTTGCCGGACGCCCTACCTGTAGGACTGCCTTCGGCGTTACTTGAACGTCGTCCCGATATGCGCCAGGCGGAGTTGAAGTTACGTGAAGCGAATGCTAAAGTAGGAGTAGCCTATACCGACCTGTTCCCTAAGATCAGTCTAACCGGTAACTTAGGAGCGGAAAGTGAAGAACTGGGCGACCTGCTGAAAAGTCCGGCCTGGTTTCTGGCAGGCGATCTGCTGCAACCACTTTTTGCTATGGGTAAGAACAAAGCAAAACTGAAGGCTGCAAAAGCTCGTTACGAACAGGAAGTGTACAGCTATCAGAAAAGTGTGATCGGCGCTTTCAAAGAAGTGAACGATGCAATCGTAACTATCCATATGGCAAAAGACATCCGTCGCTCGCAGGAAAAACTGGAAGCTGCTTCAAGAAAGTACGTGCAACTGGCAGAACTGCAATATATAAACGGAGTAACCAATTATATTGATGTGTTGGATGCCCAGCGTGGTTATTTGGATGCCCAGATCAGCCTGAATAATGCGGTATTGGATGAACTGCTGTCGGTAGTTTATCTGTATAAAGCGCTGGGAGGAGGTTATCAGGAACAATAGATATCTTAAAATAATTTCGCCCCGCTACCACCTGTAAAGGCGGAGTGGGGCGAAAAGTTAAAAAGCATCCCTTTTACAACCCTAGTCTGCTGTGATATTATCATTTTTAATATCGCCTGTACCCCAGTCGGAAACAGAGACATCACCCAGGATTACTCCTTCACCGTTCAGGCGAAGTTTTAGCGTGGTGTTCTTACCCTGTATCAAATTAATGGCAGTTGCTGGCTTGTAAGTAAATGTAGCATTGCCGACTTCAATAACGATTGTGATTCCATTTACATCCTGAATGGTCTGCCAGCGGTTTGATATTCACTTTATTGGATCCGCTAACAGTTGTTGTAGCCGGAGTTAGATCAGAACCATTGTAAGTAACTGTATAATCAGCTATAGCATCTTTGATTGTCACCGATTTGATAACGGGATTATCTATCGCTGTTGCATTTACTTCGATGGTCAGCTTGGCTAACGCATGCTTTAAGTCGAGAGACAGCGCTGTGTATTTGTCGTCACTTGCGGCTTTAGCTATCGATGTGTAAGCAACCAGCAAGTCCGAGTTTTTATACTTGTCGGCTGTACTTTGATTCGTTTCCACTTTGGCTGTAGTTGGAGCAGCAACAGGGGCTGTTGCATAGAAAGGAATGGAACCGGTAGCAGCAGCATGTATTGTGGCCCACTTCATCTTATCCGCGCCCAAATCCCAGATGGCGCCATCGTAACGGAAATCGGCATACTGGCCGGTAGCTGTATTTCCGGCCGTATTGTAATATAGATACAGTTGGTCGCCTGTCTGCCCATAAGAGCTGCTTGCCTTTGTGATCACTTCACCGGTCACGGTGGGGACAATCGTTACATACTTGCTGCTGATGGCAGGCGTTGGGTCATTCTCGTTATTACATGCGGTGAATAACAATGCGCTTAGCGCTAAAGCGGCTGTACCGCTTACGATTTGTTTTGTTCTCATAATCTTAATATTTAACTAGTGAATAATATGTTATAGTGATCAGGTTTACGGGGTATCGATAGTTATATTGCCGTCTGCCGCGGCCGTTGTCCAGTCGGTTACCTTCACATCATCCAGCTCGACACCTGTACCTTTTACCGTAAGCGTCAGGGTGGTATGTGTCCCATTTGCCAGACTGACAGGAATTACGGGGGCATAGGTATATACATTGGTAGCTGTTCCGGCTGTAATGGTGGTTTTTACTTTTGCACCACTGTTACTGATCTCTTGCGCCGGAAGAATGATGGAATAGACCTTTATCGTTTTTACTCCGTTATCCTCATAGGAGTCGTCAGCTTCGCTATGCGGCGTGAGTTCTGTCGTAGTTGCGTCAGACTTAACTACGACTGTAGCCGGAACAGCGGCGGTAGGTGCCGGAGATGTATAATTAACCGTAAACTCCTTTTTTGCATTTTGAATAGTAACCGTAGAACTCGTAAAGTTGGTTATAGTACCCACTTTCACCTTCACCGTCAGCTTAGCCAGCATGTGTTTGAAGATAAGAGGGACTTTAGCCTTTTTGGCAGCCACTTCAGAGAATGCCATCAGCAGGTCGGAATTGGCGAAGTCGGCGTTGGCACTTTGGTTTTGCACGATAGAGCCAGTCGTTGCCTTGTCCAGGTCTGTGGGCGAAACGGCGAAGAATGGATATTCCCCGTTTACATCTTCGAGATCATCCCAAAAGATGCTGTTTCCTGACAGTTCAGCCGTCCAACTTCCGCTATAGGAATAGACTCCCTTTTCGTGTGCCTTTACATTACTTCCGTCCTTATAATACAGAAAGATTTTCTTGTTTCCTTCTGCCGGTTGGTAATTGTTATCCGCTTTGGTTACCACCTCTCCGCTTATGGAAGCGGAGATAGTTACAGGAGCGTTTCCGATCGGATCAATCTCGGTTTCGGGGCCTGCACAAGCGGTGAATGTTGCCAGGCAACAACTAAAGGCCACGGTTACATGTGTGAATAATGTTGTTTTCATATCATACTGTTATTTAATTGTTTTATACTGCTAGTGTTTCACATCTCTATGGTTCCTGTCCGGTAAAAGGGATACATCGTAAATGATATTTTCCCAATCGCTCAGGGTGACCTGAATACGGAGAATATCCGGGGCGGGGACAGGTACTTCCGGTACCTCTATCTGTATGTCGATGGAAATACCTGCTTCCAGTAGTCCTTCAGGCAGATATTTATTCAAGGGAATTTCCAGTGGATCATGTTCCGGAATTTGTACGGTCAGCGACAGTTCCGGCTTTTGCCCATCCGGCTGTCCGGGCCATCCCGGCAGTGCATACAGGTATCCGCCCGTTCCGTCGGATTGTACGATAAAAGGCTGGGAGACAGGCTCGCCATATTCCACGAATGCCTCGTCGGGCAGGCTCCAGATACCCTGTGCCGGGTTACCATGGAATGTGATGGTCGTTTCGTCTGCTTTCGTAGCGGAGACACTGCTTCTTTGGAGATTAGCTTTGCTCGCTTTATTCAGACTTACATACAACCGTGTGAGCCGGTGTACCAGCATAATGCTTGCTTCAGGCTGTCCGGCATGGATTCCAGCGGTACGTGCCGCCGTCATTAGGGGGCGCCCCAGGGCTGTCAGTTCGCGGCTGTTTACCGGTAGCCGGAGCCTGTCGGATTGCAGGGCGGCCGAAGCCGGACGGTAGGCCATCAGGTCTACCTCACTGCTATCGGACGGCAGGAATGCACTGTCGACTACGGATACGGGTAGGAAGCGTCCCGGATGATCCGCACCCTCCCCGAAAGCATAACGATATAAAGCGGTATCGCCCAAAGCCGTGCGGCCATTGGGCTCCGCCAGCACCAGATGCAGTGTATCGGCTACCGACCACGGTTCGGGATTATCTCCGGCTGGAAGGGCCAGCAGGCGGAGAGCCACCGCACGCGGAGCATCCGGCACAACGGGTGTTGGCGGTGTGGGAGGTACAGGGTCCGACGGTACAGGCCCCGGTTCCGGATCATCTTTGCCGCAGGTGACAAACAACAACCCGGCTCCTGACAGTGCGAATACTATCAGGAGTTTTCTCCAGTTTGTAAATAGGGGATATTTCAATGTATGCATGTTCTCTTTCAATATTATGTTATATCAATCGTTTGCAAATCGGCTTTAATATGATCAGGACCTACTCATAATAATATTTCATGTGTATAGTCGGACCTGTTTCAGACGGGGTGGGTGAGGCTTTGTAGTGACAGGCAAAAAGACCTAGATCCTCTATATAGCGATTTAGATCATGAATAAAAGAATCCTCGCTGAGTTCTTCGAGTGATGATTTCATATACTGGTCACTACTTATCCCAAAGACATTATAGTAATAGCACTCTTTCATTCCGTAGAAAACTGCTCCGGCATAATCTGGTTTATCGACCTGGCAATTGTACATCAGGCAACAAAAAACCTTCTCGCCTTGAATCATCCCAGCAATCGCTCCCAGCGAGGCATTCTGCTGTATGGATAAAGTGATATCATGCGCAATACAACCTATAACATATGAGTTTTCTGATACTATACCGACTATACAACCGGCACCCCGACTATCTTGTCCTGTTATGTACCCTCCTTCCGCTTGTACTGTACATGCAGCAAGAATTTTCCCGTTCGTATAATTACCTTCATATATTCCCACTATTCCTCCGGCATACTGACCGGCGATAAGTTGAATACGACCTTTTACATGACAATCGGTAATGGATCCATATGATTGTCCGGCAATAGCTCCAATAGCTCCCACTGGACGATAATCACCAGTCATAGTAACTCCGTCTATCGTAAGTCCTTTTATTTCACTGTTTGAATTAGCTGCGCTGAAGAATCCTAAGTACCCACTAGGTTTCGTCGCCGATAAATTCAGATTAGATATCGTATGCCCATTGCCATTGAAAATGCCATCAAAGCTTTGGATCGGTATCCATTCTTCATTTTTCAGATCGATATCCATATATAAGTTGATAACATCTTTACCAGTCTCAGTATCTATACTAGTCCATCTGGCGAGATCGCCACGATTATTCACCGCATCCCTGAATGCTTTCAAATCTTCCAACGTATAAATACCCAACCTGGCTTTTTGGACATCAATAGCCGCTACATCTACCCTGCTATTCATGGTTATTGTTTCGATCTCTTCGATCTGTAATTCGGCATCACGACTAATGTTCACGTTGAACAGATAGCAGTAGCCCGGCTCGAAGGGGACTGGAAAGCCTCTGCTACCGGAAGGAACGCTCAGTGTTGTTCCGTCCGGAAGGGTAACGGTAAACAGGTTTTGGAAATTCGCCGACACTTGCTGTGGAACTATCCGCATAAAATATTCGGAGGGGGGATCGGTTGCCAAGTCACCCCCGGAGGCTGATATATCGGTGTTTAGGATCGTTGATGATCCCGAAACACCGATTAACTGCGGTTTCGCTTGTTCTGTATTCCAGTTCTTGTTTGTCGAGCATGTTCCTATCCTCTGCAAAGCGCTTCCGATCGTATATTTTCCGGCTGCTTCCCTCTGATCGTCTTTCTTTATGCGTACGCCGATGCAGGCATAGGCGGGTGAGAGCTGGACGTTTGTTATGTTTCCGTTGCTGACGGATATGTTGTCGTTGGTGTAGCAGACCGGTGTGTTTTCGTCCAGCCATCCGTATATGGTAAGCGGTGTGGAGGCGGCGCTGCCTGCTATCGTCAAGGCTTCTCCCTGAGTCTCTGGTGTGAAGGTGATAGGGGAGGTGGAGGTTACCTGATACGTTTTACCGTAGGTGCTATATTCCTCCGGAGTGGTATTCAACGCTATCGTGACCGTCGGATTACCTGCACCACGGGAACTGACCTCGCCGGTATAGGCCTGAAAGGATGCGGAGATACTGAGGGGTACTTTGGATCCGTCCTCTGTTTCTTCGTGTGTGCAACCGGACAAGGCACCTGTCAGTGCCAATATCCCTGCTATGCATTTACTGAGTATGCGATATGATTTCATTGCTGATCTGTATTATTGTATGGATATTAATCGGGGGTGAAAGTTGAACCGACAGGCTGATAGTAAAAGTCTGCGATTGTGATACCGGTCACGGTTATCGTAACATCGAGTGAGATATCCAGTGAGACGGTGAGCGTAAGGCGTTTGCCTTCCAGGTCTGCTTCGTTGTTTGTATTGTTGTAAGTAATGGTAGCCGTTTGCCCTTTCAGGGAGGCAGGCGTTCCGCTGCCTGAGCCCAGGGTGAGGGTTGCCAGTGACACGCCCGTGCCTTTCGGCAGATTGGCGGGGGGAATGATAGCACGGAAAGTAGCTGCATTATGACAGGCGGATACCCGGCCGGCCGGGTTCGATACGTTTACCGTTAACTCGGAAGCGTCTGCCATTGTCGATGCAAACTGTCCTTCGGTCCAGCCGTTGCCTTCGGTTATTTCGATCACCAGGTCGGTGTATCGATGGGAGAGGGTACCGTCGATCGTCAGGAAATCGAGCGATCCGTTACCTGTCATATAGTCGGCCAGACGGTAGCTCTCCGGGGATGTCTGGTCGGTGATGAGCGCCTGTGTGCCGAACGTGAGGGCGATGTCGTTGGCGGCCACTGTGCCGAGCGCTTCCTTGGTGAAACCTGTATTGCCGCATGTCCATCCTCCGGAGCCAGTACGGGTGTAGACGGCTGTCAGGCCGTTGACGGTTGCGGTCAACTGATCGTTTTGCAGCCACACCCACGTGGGCGTTCCGTCGGCGCGTGTGCTGATCTCTCCGATACCGATGGGAGTTCCTCCGGCATGCGGTTTCTCTGCCAGTTCGTTCGAACAACTTACTGTCAGCAGGATGATGATAGACAGGTAGTAAAACTTCATGATTCAGGCGTGAATGGAATTATTAATTGAACCGGGGTGATGATACCGGAATTGAATTCTATATAAGTACTCTCGTCATATGCGTTGAACAACGGGATATCTATATCGTCGTGTGTACCTGACTCCATCGGGGTCAGATAGACACCGTAGGCTGTAAAGGAACCTTTGTAAAATACATTGATGGTTTCATCGGTAATCGGAAACACGGGTGTCGTTTCTCCTCCTCCCGTCCAGTCTGGGGTAGTGTAGAATTTAGCATTTGTGAAATATAAAGTTCTGTCGCCCGCCTGAATGGGAGGATTAAGGATCAGGATTTTTATATATAAACAGGTATAATCTGCCGGACGTTTGAACTGGCCGAAATTGCAATTATAATAGTGTGAATCGTAAGTCGTAACTGCATCGGCAATCAGGTATTCCTCAGTGCTATAACCGGGATTGTCCGGTATCGGGGTACCGTATTCCGCTTTTATCTTCACCGGGGCGCTGTTGTCTGCGGTTGCAGGGAGAAAGAATGTAGTGCCGTCTTTTTTTTCCCACTTTCCCTCGGCGTTTAATACAAAGGGTTCGGTTACAGGGGTGCCGTCCAGTGTATAAGTCAGCTTGATCTCATCGCCTGTATTAAACTTTGTTTTAACGATGGGAGGTAGCTCGGTATCCCAGGCTTTCGTCCCCATCGGGCTGACCTCTATCTGCTCGATGCCGCCTATGTTGACCTCTACCGGAATCCATTCCCCGGTTGCCGGTTGCTCTTCGACGGAACATCCCGCCATGACCGACAGGTATAGCAGGCAGGCGATGGCTCGGAGCGTCGGGTTCAGCTTTTCAAGCATTCTTTTTCCGGGTTTGAATTTCACGCTGGTACGTGCCGGTATCTCATGAATAGTTCCGTTTTTCGGATTCCGCCCCGGACGTGCCGTTTGGTGCCAGGGTGAAAAGGTACCGAAATTCTGTATCGTGAGATATTCGTTCCCGGCCAGAATCGCTTCCACCTCTTCTATCAGTGTGTTTAGATAGCGTAGACTATCGCTATGACTGATATGCAGGCGTTTCGCCACATGGTTGGCTAAGTCTGATTTATTCATAAGTCTGAGAAAATTGTTTACTTTTAATTGCGTATTCGAATGTTTTTTTGACGGAGGGCATCAACCCGTGTTGACGGTTGTCGTCGGTTCTCTTTGACGGTCGCCGTCAACGATCGTTGACGATGACCGTCAAAGAGGGTAGAGTGTATTATTCTATTTCGGGGCGATCGCTTCCGCCGTTGCCGACAGTGAGGACATAGAGAAAACGGTTGCGCCGCACTTCTTTTACCAGTGTCTTGCTGTTGGTTCCCGCCTGGGTAGCTACTTCCAGATAATAGGTCCCATCGGCTAGTTGGGGAATGATAAATGAGAAGTAGGAAGGATCGTTGCGCGAAAGGGCTGTCATAGGAACGGCCGTTTCGGTCTCGTCGCTTGTCTTGATAAAGAAGAAACCGATGGGTTTGCCTTCTTCACCGACAATACGTACGCGCTTTCCTTCGCCATTGAGACTGCCGCCCGGGGTGATCCGGCCATTTACTTCGCCTGTGACTACATCGGTTACTTTGGTAATGGTTGGCAATCCTTCCGATACCTGGCCGACTATGACACTGATACTTTCCAGCTCTTCTTTTAATATGGCACGTGGGGAACAGCGCAGTGTGACGCTGTTGCGGTTAGGATCGAACTTAGCCCCTGGTCCGATAAATGAACCGTCAACGCCTAATGAATTGTTGGCAAGACCGAACTCGACAGTAGCGGCATTGAATAATTCTATCTTTGCCTGTTCCTCAAGATCGTTGTAGGCATTTTCTAGTTCGGAGGCTGTGAATTTACTTTTACCTTTGGCGGCCAATTTGCAAAGGTCTTTGATTGTTCGATTGGCTGTGTAGGTGACATTGAAAGTATAATCATCTTCACGCTCTGTCAGCATATTTGCTACTAGATTGCCGGTAATGCTGTGTTTTTTAGGATCGTTTGTTGCCATAATGAATGTATTTTATCATAGTTCTTAATGAACTATGGTAAGTTATGAATATCCAAAGTCTTATAAATCAATACTTGGAATCTAAAAAATAGTTAATTTGGTATGCTTTTGAGTGATTTTATTTATAATGAAATAAATTGTTATACTCTTTGTATATCAATATTTCTTCCTATATTTGTAGCGGTTAATAAAAGATTAGTTCATTAAGAACTATTATATAAAAAGTCTGTTGTTTGTTCTTCGAATTTATTTTTCCCCTTCAGAAAGAGTAAAGTCGTAATAAAAAAATCTTGTCTGGGATACGCTACCGAATCGTATATTTTGTTTAAGTTTGTACTTCTGAAAAATAAATAGAGAGGAATTGCAATGCCATTAAATTTACAAAAGAATTTACCCGCTATTGAGCTTCTTAAAAAGGAACACATCTTTGTGATGGATTCCTTACGGGCTTCGGAACAGGATATCCGCCCTCTACGTGTGGTGGTATTAAACCTGATGCCGTTGAAGATAACGACGGAGACCGATCTGATCCGTCTGTTGAGTAATACACCTTTGCAGGTTGAGCTTGACTTTATGAAAATAAAGGGCCATACTCCAAAGAATACTCCGATCGAACACATGCAGGAGTTTTATAAGGACTTCGACGAAATAGGGAAAGATTATTACGACGGCATGATCATTACCGGTGCGCCGGTAGAGCAGATGCCTTTTGAGGAGGTGAGTTACTGGGAGGAAGTGACTACGATCTTCGACTGGGCACGTACGCATGTGACTTCTACCTTATATATATGCTGGGCGGCACAGGCAGGGTTGTATCATTTCTATGGTGTACCCAAATATGATTTGCCGGCGAAGATGTTCGGTGTTTTCCGTCATACGTTGCGGGAGCCTTCTTTACAGATATTCCGTGGATTCGATGATGAGTTTTATGTGCCTCACAGCCGTCATACCGAAATACGTCGCGAAGATATCCGGAAGGTGCCGGAGTTGACGCTTCTTTCGGAGAGCGAGGAGTCGGGCGTTTATATGGCGATGTCGCGCGGCGGACGTGAGTTTTATATTACGGGCCATTCCGAATATTCGCCTTATACGTTGAGCGATGAATATATCCGCGACCTGAATAAAGGCCTTCCTATTTCCGTTCCTCACAACTATTACCGCAACAACGACCCGGCCCAGGGCCCTGTAGTCCGTTGGCGCGGCCATGCGAACCTGTTGTTCACAAACTGGCTGAACTATTACGTTTACCAGGCAACTCCGTTCAATATTGAGGATATAAAGAATTTGGGGAGTTTGTAAATATTGCTACCGAAAGGGGCTGACGAAACGATTAAATAAAGAGTATATATGGCAAAGAAAATACCTTACGGATTAACGGATTATTTTCGTATTGTAACAGAAGATTTTTACTATGTGGATAAGACGAAATATATTGAAGATCTGGAAAAGACAGCAGCTTTCCTGTTTCTGATCCGTCCGCGCCGTTTCGGGAAATCGTTGTTCCTGAATATGCTTAACTGCTATTATGATGTGAAATATGCCGACCGTTTTGAGGAACTGTTCGGCAATCAATACATCGGCAAGCATCCGACTGCTGAACAGGGTAAATACCTAGTTTTACGTTTTAATTTCAGCATGGTAAGGGCTACGGACGATAAACTGGAAGCTGCCTTCAACCGGCATATCAGTCTGGAAACAGCGTATTTTGCCAGCGTATATGCTTCTTATTTTAAACCTGATTTCCAGGAACAGCTAAAATTGATTCCGGAGGCTGCCGGACGTTTGGAATATATTTGCCTGTGTGCCAAAGAACAAGGGTTGTCTATCTACTTGCTGATCGACGAATACGATAATTTTACCAATACGATATTATCCTCTAAAGGAAATGATGTGTATCATTCTTTGACGCACGATTCAGGTTTCTATCGCTCATTTTTTAATGTGGTAAAAGGTGTTACCACCGGAGCGGAAGCCCCTGTGAAACGAATGTTCATTACCGGTGTGTCGCCTGTAACGTTGGATGACGTGACGAGTGGTTTCAATATCGGGACGAATATAACGACAGATGAACGGTTTAATTCGATGGTCGGTTTCAGCGAATCGGAACTTCATGAGATGTTATCTTATTACCAATCGGAAGGTATGCTGGTCGATTCTATCGATGATATTGTCCGGATGATGAAACCCTGGTACGATAATTACTGTTTTGCCAAAGAATGTATCGGGCAAACGATGTATAATTCGGATATGGTGCTCTATTTCCTGAATAATTATTTGCAGAGGAAACGTCCGCCTTCCGAAATGGTTGACCGTAATATCCGGACGGATTACAGCAAATTGCGCCATTTTATCCGTATCGACAGGATGCAGGAAGAAGGTTGTTCGGTCATTACAAAGTTGATCGATACCGGCGAAGTGAACGGAAACGTGATAAAAGACAGTTTTCCAGCAGAGAACCTGGCCGATCCGGGTAACTTTACCTCACTGTTATATTATTTCGGTTTGTTGACTTATGACCGGATGGAATATGGCGAAACGATCATGAAAGTACCCAACCTGGCCGTCCGCGAACAGATTTACAGTTATCTGGTGGAAGCGATGAAAGAACGCGAGTCGGTCGTTTTTCCTTTTATGGA
>ERZ832522.3659-NODE-3659-length-16550-cov-3.286632_pt1 | contig 16550 bp, 18 predicted proteins | sample MGYA00519951_ERZ832522 | MGnify/ENA primary metagenome ERZ832522 (study PRJEB31850, sample SAMEA3708728) | human gut metagenome | biome: human gut; feature: human-associated habitat; material: faeces | place: China | collected 2014 ... | reverse complement strand
AACCCACGCGACCAGCTTGGAAGGCTGGGATTCTACCATTGAACTACACCCGCATAAGTACGTATTCCGGAACCGTTAGCTTGTATAGGCTACCATATTTTAAGCGTTTTGTCAACACTTTTTTCAGGTAGATTCGGAAAATTTTCTTTTTTCCTTGGGATAACCACCCACGCGGGGGACATGATAGAAAGGAGGTGTTGCTATGGACCAGTTCTTTTCCACTTTCTTCCTTTACAGCTTTTTGGGATTTTTGATTGAGGTGGCGTATACCCGCCTCTGCCATCATCCCAAGCAGGACCGCAAATGTCTCCTGTTTCTCCCTCTCTGCCCCGTCTACGGCCTGGGCGCCCTGGCGGTGCTGTCTCTGCCGGCGCTTCTGCTGCGCCGCCCTCTCCTGGTCTTTTTGGCCGGCGCCCTGGTGGCCACACTGGTGGAATATGTCGTGGCCGTTTTTTACGAAAAGGGCGTGGGGGTCCGTTTCTGGGAATACGACCAGCAGCCGGGCAATCTCTCTGGGCGGATCTGCCCCCTATACACGCTTTTCTGGGGGGCATTGTCCCTGTTGACCGTCTATGGGCTGCAGCCGCTGTTCTCCCCTCTTTTGGCCCGGATACCCCTTTGGCTGACTCAAATTCTTTTTCTCCTGTTTGCCGCGGACGGCCTTCTCTCCCTCTTTCTTCTCCATCGAACCGGGAGCACAGATTGCCTGCTGTGGTACCGGCGGGACCGTCCTGTCTCCCCCGGACAGGAATCTATGTAAGGGCCGGGCTTTCCCGGCCCGTTCCTGTTACAGCCGCCTGAGCTCCTCCAGGGTCTCCTGAATGACTCTTTTGGGTACGTAGGCCGCCCCCAATTTCATCGCCTTGTCCAGGGTCATGGAACCGGATTTTGCCACAATGGGCCGGTTAATGACCTGGGGAAACTGGCGGGCCAGTACCTGCCGGGCTTTGGGGTCCGCCAGAAGCTCCCGGACGGTAATTTGGTTGTTCCGCAAATCCATGTTCTCTCACCTCCCATCCATCTTATGCGAAAAATGGCGGGAAGGTCCCAACGTATAACCCCGCTTTCTTTCGCACATACTATCCTCAGACTTCAAAAAGGAGGGTTATCCCATGAATAACATGAACGCCAACAACAGCATCAAATGCTCCGTCTCCAGCTGCACCCACCACAACAGCGCCAAGAGCGTCTGTTCCCTGTCCTCGATCCAGGTGGGCTGCTGCGGCCCCACCACCAAGGAATGCGCCTGCACGGAATGCGCTTCCTATGAGATGTCCAAGCAGAAGAACGGCTTCTGATTCCCTGACACCCGCCGCATGTGATCCGAACAAATCAGAAAACCCCGGGATGGAAGTGATTCCATCCCGGGGTTTTTCCGTTTTTCTTCCACGCAACACTGCGCAGGCACCTTACTCCGCCTTGGGAGGCTCCTCTGTCTTCGGTGCTTCCGCCGCAGGGGCCGCGTCCGCCTTAGGGGCTTCCGCTTTGGGGGCCGCCTCTGCCTTGGGCGCTTCCGCCTTGGCCTCCCCAGCGGGGGCCGCTGCGGGCTTGGGCGCCGCGGGCTTCTTGGGTTTCGGGGGCAGAACAACACCGTCCACAGTGATCAGCTGACGGGGGCAGGCGCGGGAGCACATGCCGCAGCCGATGCAGATGTCATAGTTGATCTTGGCCAGGAAGTTCTCCACCACAATGGCGCCCTCCTTGGGGCAGGCCTTCACGCAGATCTTACAGCCAATACAGCCGTTGTCGCAGGCCTGGCGGACCACAGGGCCCTTGTCGTGGGAGGCACAGGGGACCTCCGTATACTTCTTGGCGTTGAGGGGCACAATGCGGATAATGTTCCGGGGGCAGGCATCCACGCAGGCGCCGCAGGCGACACATTTGTCGAAATCTACCTTCGCCACATTGTCCACAATATGGATGGCATCAAACTTACAGGCCTCCACGCAGTCTCCGCCGCCCAGGCAGCCATAGGAACACTGCAGCGGGCCGGAGGACACCCGGGAGATCGCCAGACAGCTTTCCAGGCCCACATAATCATAGCGGGTCTTGTCATGGCCGCCGCCGGTGCACATCACCTGGGCAATCTTGCGCGCGCCCTCTTCCACCTCCACGCCCATGATGGCGCCGATCTTTTTGGCCACTTCCGCGCCGCCGGGGGAACAGGCATCCACAGGAGCCAGCCCTTTCACCACAGCGTTCGCATAGCCGCCGCAGCCGGGATAGCCGCAGCCGCCGCAGTTGGCGCCGGGGAGACACTCTGTAATGGCCTCCTCACGGGGGTCCTTCTCCACGGCGAAGACCTTGGAGGCAACCGCCAGGATAATACCAAAGATAATACCCAGCACGCATAATACGATAGGGGCTAAAATGGTAGTACTCATAATTCTCTCTTCGCCTCCCTTACCAAACTTTCAGGCCAGAGAAGCCCATGAAGGCCAGAGAGATCAAGCTGGCCGCCACCAGAGCGATGGGGAAGCCTTCAAAACACTTGGGACACTTGGCAAACTCCATGCGCTCACGCACACTGGCAAACAGAACAATGGCAAGCAGGAAACCAACGCCGCCGGTAATACCATAGGTCAGGCTCTCACCAAAGTTATAGGACTTTTGCGCGTTCTGCAAGGTCACACCCAGCACGGCACAGTTGGTGGTAATCAAAGGCAGGTACACGCCCAGAGCCTCATACAAGGAGGGCATTGCCTTTTGCAGGAACATTTCCACAAACTGCACCAGAGAGGCGATGACCAAGATAAAGGTCACGGTCTGCATAAAGCCCAGACCCTTGCTGTTCAAAAACTCGTTGATGGGCCAGTTCACAGCGGAGGCCACACCCATTACGAAGATAACTGCCATGCCCATGCCCAGAGCGGTTTCAACCTTCTTGGACACGCCCATAAAGGGGCAGATGCCCAGGAACTGGGACAGGACGAAGTTGTTAACCAAAACCGCGCCCAAGGCGATTGAAAGCAGGCTGGTGATACTTTCCATTACTTCGCCACCTCCTTATTCTTCTTGGGCTTGCTCATAAAGTACTGCACGGTAGCAATGACCACACCCAGGGTCAGGAAGCCGCCCACAGGGAGGATCATACCCAGTGCCACCACATCCTCAGGAAGGATCTGATAGCCTGCGCCGCCGTTGAGGATACCGCCGCCAAAGGTTCCGGCGCCCAGGAACTCACGGATGATACTCATGATGGTCAGGGAGATCATGTTGCCAAAGCCCTGGAAAATGCCGTCCAGAGCGGAGGCCCCAATGCTGTTCTTGGAAGCAAAGCCCTCCGCACGGCCCAGGATGATGCAGTTCACCACGATCAGGGGGATGAACAGGCCCAGGCTCTCGGACAACGCGGGGACAAATCCCTTGAGCAGCAGGTCAACCATGGTCACGAAGCCAGCGATCACCACGATGTAGCAGGCAATACGGACCTTGTTGGGGATGATCTTCCGCAGGGCGGAGATAACCACATTGGAACAAGTCAAAATGATGGTAACGGCCAAGCCCATACCCAGACCGTTGAACATCGAAGTGGTGATGGCCAGCAGGGGGCACATGCCCAGCAGCTGCACCAGGGACGGGTTCTGGTTAATGAGGCCGTCAAAAAATTGTTTCTTTACATTCATTGTCTCGGTCCCTCCTTAACCCAGTGCTTCCACAACAGCACGGGCGGCGTTGACGCCGTCGCAAACTGCGCGGGAGGTAATGGTCGAACCAGTGATGGCCTCAATGGTACCGCCATCCTTGGTGACACTCACAATGTCCGTGGCGCCTGCAAACTGTGCCTGCCACTCGGGGTCCGTCGCCTTGGAGCCCAAGCCCGACGTCTCCGCGTGGGTGATGATCGCCAGACCGGTTACCTCGCCAGCGGAATTGATGCCCGCCATCATGTCAATGGCGCCGCCAAAGCCATTGGGGGAGTTGGTCTCCACCACATAGCCCTCTTCACCGGCCTGATAGACGGCCAGGACGGGAACCACCGTGCCAGTATCCAGGGTAATATCCCCGCCATCATACTCTACTTTTTCATAGCTATCCGCGGGAAGGACCACCTTCAGGGAGTCCTGGATGGTCTTCTCTGTGTTGGCCGCGATGGCAGGTGCCGTAACCTGGTTGACCAAGCCCAGCAAAGCCGCAACCACCAGACAGATGAGGGCCAAAACAATCACCAGCATAGCCAATCCGGGTTCTTTCTTCGCAGTGCTCATGCTTCCGCGCCCTCCTTTGCAGCTTTCTTGGCGGCCTTTGCCTTCTCCTTCTCCGCCTTGCGCATCTCCGCCGTGACGCCAAACCGCTTGGGCAGGGTGGCCTTGTCAATGAGCCAGACGCAGATGTTCATAATGAGGATGGAGTAGCAAACGCCTTCGGGATACCCGCCAAAGTAACGGATGAAAACCACCAGCAGGCCTGCGCCGATGCCGAAGATCACCTCACCCTTGGGGGTGTTGGGGCTGGTCACATAGTCGGTCGCCATGAAGAAGGCGCCCAGGAACAGACCGCCGGCAAAAATCTCACGGAGCATCCAGGAGAAGACGTTGACGCCTTCGGGCGCCCGGGAGAACACCAGGGTCAGAACAGCCACCGTGATGATGTACGCGGCGGGAATCCGAATCCGGATCACGCCCTTGGCGATCAAGTAGATTCCGCCGATGAGCAGTGCGATGGCGGAAACCTCACCCACGCAGCCGCCGATGTTCCCGATGAACATATCCAGCACAGAGGCCTCGGGAACGATGCCGCCCTTCATGTAGTCCACGGCCAGGGGGGTTGCACCGGTAACCGCGTCTGTGGCAGAGAGGACGGAAGCCCAGTTCTCTTTGCCGGGCAGCACCCAGGTGGTCATGGGCACAGGATAGCACAGCATCAGGAATGCACGGCCAGCCAGTGCGGGGTTCAGGAAGTTGGTGCCCAGGCCGCCGAAGAGCTGCTTGACAACCACGATGGCAAAGAAGTCGCCAATGATGATGGTCCAATAGGGCAGCGTGACCGGACATACAAACACCAGCAGCACACCCGTGATGGCCGCTGACAGATCGCCGCAGGGATTGGGCTTGTGCATCAGCTTGCAGTATCCCCACTCAAAGATTTCACAAAAAATCACCGACACCAGGGTGGTGGTCAGTGCGCGTGGTCCAAACACATAGATGCCCATCGCCATCGCGGGGATCAGGGCGATCAGAACATCCCGCATCAGATTCTTGGTTCCAACAGGAGACGATGCGTGCGGCGAGGAAGCTACGCTCAGTTTATACTCTTCCATGCTATCCCCTCCTTACTTTTTGGCCGCCTGCTGGCGGATGGCAAACTTTGCGGTACGGAACTGCTGCACCAGAGGAATTCTGGCCGGGCAGATGTACTGACAGCAGCCACACTCCATACAGTCCATGATCCGGTACTCCTCCACCTCGCTCCAGCGGCGGGCTTTGGCGAACATGTTCATGAAGAGGGGCGTCAGGTGCATGGGGCAAACGTTGACGCAGCGTGCGCAGCGGATGCAGGTGGGATTCTCGCTGGTGGCGGGCAGATCCTCCTTGCTCAGGCAGAGCACGCAGTTGCTGGCCTTCCCCATGGTGACGGACAGATCATACTGGGCAAAGCCCATCATCGGGCCGCCGGAGATCACCCGGGCGGGGGTCCCGTTAAAGCCGCCGGCCTCCTCAATCAGGTGAGAGAAGGGGGTGCCCACAGGCGCCAACAGGTTGACAGGGTTCTTCACGGCGCTGCCAGTGATGGTGATCACCCGCTGATAGACCGGCAGGCCCAGTGCCACAGCGTCATAGATGGCCGCCGTGGTCGCCGCGTTGAAGACGCAGCATCCCACATCTGCGGGCAGCTTGCCGGGGGGCACCTCACGGCCGGTGATGGCCTGAATCAGCTGTTTCTCAGCGCCTTGGGGATATCGCGTGCGCAGAGCCTGAACGGTAATGTCCTTGGCGCCGCCCACCAGCTCCTTCAAATGGTTCACCGCGTCCATCTTGTTGTCTTCGATGCCGATGTACGCGTGGTCCAGCTGAAGGGCCTTCATGATGAACCGAACGCCGCCGATAATTTTCTCGCCATGCTCCAGCATCAGACGATGGTCTGCGGTAATGTAAGGTTCGCATTCAGCACCATTGATAATAATGGTGTCTGCTTTGCCAACTGCGGAGCTGATTTTGACGTGGGTGGGGAAACCCGCGCCGCCCATACCGGTACAGCCCGCGTCACGGATGATGTCAATGATCTCCTGGGAGGTCAGTGCATCTGCGTTTTCGCGGGGCTTGCAGTCCGGGCTAAGGGTGTTTTGGAAGTCATTTTCGATCACGACAGAAAGCGTAGGCACACCGCCGGTACCGGGACGGGGTTCAACCGCCACAACCGTGCCAGAAACACTGGCGTGGATGGGTGCGCCGAGACCCGCCGTAGCACCGATCATCTGACCAATCGTCACCGTGTCGCCTTTCTGCACCACGGGCTTGCAAGGTGCGCCGATGTGCATAGACATCGGGATCACGACTTGCGCCGGGGCATTGGCCAGCGGTTGGATCGGTTTCTGCTCAGTAGCTTCCTTGTGCTCGGCGGGGTGGACGCCGCCGTAAAACATTTGCTTCATAGCATCACCTCTGTTTTTCCTTGCCAAATTCTCTTTTTCCCCAAAAAATTGCCTCAGTCCGCAGCGAGACTAAAACACTATATATAATAAAGCCAACGCCTCCAATTGTCCAGTGCTTTTCCAAACAAATTTGTTCCAGAATTCAAAATTCTCTAAAATTTCTTTTCGGGTTTTTTACTATTTTCTTTTTCCTCCGTTCCTGGTATACTGAGCTCGGAATTTTGTCGTCAGGAGGCGGACACCCATGGCCAGAACACAAAAAAATTTCTCTGTCTTAGGGGATTCAATCAGTACCTTTCAAGGATACTCTCCCTGGGGCGCTGCCCATTACTCCCCGGATCTGGGCGCTGCCACAGGTGTACATACAGTGGAAGATACCTGGTGGATGCAGGTGATCCGTGCCCTCCAGGGAAGGCTTCTCTCCAATCTCTCCATCTCCGGCAATACCATCTCCACTGCGGGCACCATGGGCGGATTTCCCCCGCGTCGAATTGCACAGCTTACCGTCGATGGCGTCACGCCAGACCACATCCTTCTCTACGCCGGGCTCAACGACGCCAATTTTTATGTGCCGCCAGAAGGGTTCCTCCGGGAATACCAGCAGCTGCTCTCCCGTCTTCGGCAAACCTATCCCCACGCACAGATCAGCTGCGGCACATTGATTTTGGGTGCCGTTCCAGGGACTCAGGGCTCCCTCTCCTGTCTTGTGCAGCGTTTGGCCCCCTACAACCAGGCCATCCGCTCTGCCGTGGCGCAGGCAGATTGTCAGCTGGTGGACTTGGCCGCTATGCATTCCCGCTACGATGCCCTGGACGCATTCCATCCCAATGGAACTGGCATGGCGCAGCTGGCCAGGCTCTGGCTCCAAGGAATGGAAGCTTCCTCACAGGACAGAAACTTTTTTTAATTTTGTACTCTTTTTTCCACTTTTCTTTGCGCTGACCCTTTCTCTGTGCTATAATATAATTTGTACGGTCAATTCATTCTAAAAATGATGCCGCCGCAACATCTATTTTGCTGAAATTTTGGTAGGATCAGTTCAGCCTATCTTCGGATTCTATCATAAAGGAGGACTTTCCATGTCTCAAGCAACTGCGCCCAAGATCTCGATCTTAGGAGATGGCATCAGCACCTTCTCGTCGGTCAGTGCCAGGCGGAGCACCTCCTTGATGTCCTTCACGTAGTGGAAAGTCATTCCGGTGAGGTACATCGGCTGGATTTCATTGATGTCCTTGCGGTTTTCCTCACATAGGATGATGTCCTTGATGCCGGCACGTTTGGCCGCCAGGATTTTCTCCCGGATACCGCCTACGGGAAGTACCTTTCCGCGAAGGGTGATTTCGCCCGTCATGGCCAGGTTGGCTTTCCCCTTGCGCTGGGTAAGCGCAGAAGCCAATGAAGTAACCATGGTGATACCGGCAGAAGGTCCGTCTTTCGGAATAGCTCCTTCCGGTACGTGGATATGGATGTTCCAGTTGTCGAAGATACCTTCAGGCAAATCGAGCAGGTGGCTATGTGCTTTCAGGTACTCCAGTGCCAGCATGGCCGATTCCTTCATTACCGAGCCCAGGTTACCGGTCAGGGTCAGTTGTCCCTTTCCACGGCTCAGGCTGGTTTCTACGAACAGAATCTCACCGCCTACGGCTGTCCAGGCCAGTCCCGTCACTACGCCGGCATATTCGTTGCCCTGGTATTTGTCGCGGGAATATTCCTGTGCACCGAGGAACTTCTCGATGTCTTTCGGCTTCAGCTCATGTGTGCCGGTAAACTCATCGCTGGCAATTTCCAGTGCGATTTTACGCATCACCTTGCTGATTTTCTTTTCCAGCTCACGCACGCCGCTTTCACGGGTATAGTTCTCGATGATGTATTCAATGGCCGCCTTGCTGAACTTCACGTGTTCCTTCTTCAGCCCGTTCTTCTCCATCTCTTTCGGAATGAGGTGACGGCGGGCGATTTCAATTTTCTCTTCGGTGATGTAACCGCTCACTTCAATCAGCTCCATACGGTCGAGCAACGGCGATGGGATGGTACCCAGGTTGTTGGCCGTAGCGATGAACATGATGTTCGACAAGTCGTAGTCAATGTCAACGTAATTGTCGTGGAACGTGTTGTTCTGTTCCGGGTCGAGCACTTCCAGCATGGCTGAGCTTGGGTCGCCATGGCTATCGCTGCTCAACTTATCAATCTCATCCAGAATGATGACCGGATTCGATGTTTCCGCTTTGATCAGGCTCTTGATGATACGTCCCGGCATGGCACCGATGTACGTCTTGCGGTGACCGCGGATTTCAGCTTCATCGTGCACGCCACCCAGTGACATACGCACGTATTTCCGTTTCAGGGCCGTGGCGATGGAACGTCCCAGAGAAGTCTTTCCTACTCCCGGAGGACCGTAGAGGCAGATAATCGGTGACTTCAGGTCACCTTTCAGCTTCAGCACGGCCAAATGTTCCAGAATACGTTCTTTCACCTTCTCCAGTCCGTAGTGTTCCTTATCGAGTATCTTCTTGGCATTCGGTATGTCGATGACATCCTGTGTATACACACCCCACGGAAGTGAGAGCAATGTCTGAAGATAAGTCAGTTGCACGTTATAGTCGGGCGATTGCGGGTTGATACGTTCCAGTTTGGACAATTCACGCTCGAAAGTCTCTTTTACTTCCGGTTTCCAACGTTTCTTTTCTCCCTTCTTGCGCAGTTCGTCAATCTCGTCATCCTGTCCGTTGCCCAGCTCATCTTGAATGTTCTTGATTTGTTGCTGGAGGAAGTACTCACGTTGCTGGCGGTCGAGTTCCTCGCGCGTACGCATCTGAATGCTCTGTTTCAGGGTGGCCAGCTGGATGTACTTGTTCAGCAACTGGATAAGGCGGTACAACCGGTCTTTCAGATTGTTCGTTTGAAGCAATTCGTACTTCTCGTTGATAGGGAAGGGGAAATTGCCGGAAATGAAGTTGACCAGCACCTCGTTGTTGTCCAGGTTCTTCAAGGCGAAAGAAGTATCGGGCGAAATTTCATCTGACAGTTCAATTACCTTAGCACTCAACTCCTTGCAAGTGTCAATCAGTGTCTTGAACTCATCGGATTTCTCGTCCTTCATGTCCTCTTCAATCACCGAAACCTTACCCTTCAGGAAGGGACGGGTAGAAGTGATTTCCTCCAGTTGCACCTTCGGGCCCGTAGCCTGAAGGATGGCCGTAATGGTTCCTCCCGGCATCTCAAACACCCGGAGCACCTTACCGATTACCGCAATGGGAAACAAATCCTTCTGCTTGGGGGAGTCTACCTCACTCACCTTCTGCGTGGTAATGATGATAGGCTCTTTGCTCTGAAGTGCCTGGTTGACTAATTTCAATGTGGGTTGCCGGCCTACGCTGACGGGCATGACAATAGAGGGAAATATCATAAGGTTGCGCAGGGGCATGACGGGCAATTCTCCCGTGAGGTCATCCGTTGCATTGTCCACCGGAAGCGTTTCAATTTCTGCCATCATCGGAATGTCATTACCTTCTGCACTTACCAGAATCTCGTTGTTTTTTGTCTTTTTTACCATACTTGTTTTCTCTTCTGAATTAAGAAGCTTTTTTATTACTCAAAAACGGCACAAAGTTAATCATTCCGCATGTAATTTGGAAACTATTTGTGTCAAATACCTCTTTTATTATGTAAAATAATGGCAGGTTGAAGCGTTTTCTATGGGGATTTCACTATTTTTGGCGTAAATTTTTAGACATAAGTTATGCCAAATCCATATTTTCAATTCAAGCAATTTGTAGTTTTTCATGATAAGTGCGCCATGAAGGTAGGCACCGACGGGGTATTGGTCGGCGCATGGGCACAAGTGGACGGGGCACGGAAGGTGCTTGACATTGGTACCGGAAGCGGATTGATTGCCTTGATGTTGGCCCAGCGGAATCCGGATGCCTTTGTAACCGCCGTCGATATTGACGAAGCGGCCGTGGAGCAGGCCCGTGAAAACGTGGCCCGTACGCCCTGGTCTGACCGGATGGAGGTGGAGCGGCTTGATATACGGAAGGCACCGGAGGAATGGAACGGGTGTTTTGACGCCATCGTGTCGAATCCTCCGTACTTTGTGGAGTCCGTGAAATGCCCTCAGGCGCAGAGAAATACAGCCCGCCATACCGATGAACTGGACTTTGACGCCTTGTTATCGAAAGTCTCGGTTTTGTTGTCCGAAAAAGGTAGTTTTTCGGTGGTGCTTCCGGCTACGGCTTCGGCCGATTTTGTAGCCTTAGCCCTCGGAAAAGGTTTGCATCTTTCACGTCAGACCTGGGTACATCCCCGCCAGGAATTGACCGCCAAGCGTGTGCTGATGGCATTCGTGAAGCATCCTTGTGCGCAGACGGAAGTCACGCACCTTCCCATCGAGACGGAGCGTCATGTCTATACACCGGAGTTTAGTGATCTGGCCAGAGATTTCTATCTGGCCTTGTAAGATGAAATGATTATTTCTTCGACAAGCGTCTCAGGATGTGATGGTTCAGCATCAGGAGTTGCTTGTGCTTCTGGGCAATGGCCGAAGTGATGGGACGTCGTCCGATAAAGTCGGTGAAGTGCTGGAGAATGTTCAGCGGGGGAGAAGGCATCTGTTTGGGACGTATCGGCGCGATAACGTGTAGCCCCTGGTGAATGATTTCCACCTTCAGGTCTTTTCCGCCCATCATCGGGTCTCCGTCAAAATGGAACACTCCCTCCTGCGCACGGTGTATGATGATGCTCTTGTCCTTCATCGTTTTGATACGACTGTTCTGGTCGAGTGTTCGGTTGAACAACTGGAATGAAAGAGAAGGCACATCCAGCACGGTAAACGGCTCCAGCACCGTGATGTCCATCATGCCGTCGGTCAGAGAGGCTTGCGGGGCGATGTAGGCATTGTTGCCATATTGCGATGCATTGGCACAGGCTATCAGGAATGCTTTGTAGCGGACGGTACCCGTAGAGTTCTCTATTTCGTACGTCTCCGGTTCATACGTCAGGCTTTCGTGCAGTGTATTTTCCAGGTAAGTCAGCAGACCTCTTTTCCCGGAATCGGCAAATTTCAGGCTCACGAAGGCATCGAATCCCACTCCGCATGTGCAGAAGAAGGGATGGTTGTCAATGATACCGTAGTCTATTGTCTTTATATTTCCGGCATTGAGCACATTGATGGCCCCCTTCGGCTCCATAGGAATATGAAGATGGCGTGCCAGTCCGTTGCCCGAACCGCATGGAATAATCCCCATCGCGGTATTGGTATGGATAAGCGCCCGTCCTATCTCATTGATGGTACCGTCTCCGCCGATGGCCACTACGATGTCCGTATGTTCGGCGGCGGCTTGTGCGGCTATCTCGAAAGCGTGACCTGCATATTCTGTTTTCCGGATAGAATAATCATATATAGAATGGTTCAGTTCTTTTTCAATAAGTCGTAGGATGAATTCCTTTCCGTGAGTGCCGGATATGGGGTTTACCACAAAGGTGATTCGCTTTTTTGTCTCCATAAACCTGTTTCCTTAAAATTTGGGAGTACAAAAATAATATTATCTTTCATAGTTTAGGGTATATTGCCCCTATAATTGATGTTCTTGTTATTTTTTTTCAGAGATTCGTGTCGAAATTTTGAGTTTTTTGTATCTTTGCACGTTCTTAATGAAAATGATGTAACGAAACGGTTGCAAAAGTAATGAAGTTTAATGTAAGCTGGGATGCTTACCAGATATTAGAATATGGGATTATTACAAGAAAAATTAAGTAAATTCAGAGTACCTCAGATGTACATGGAAAGAGGTGTCTATCCGTACTTTCGTGAAATAGACAGTGCCCAGGATACAGAGGTAATGATGGACGGAAAGAAAGTATTGATGTTCGGCTCAAATTCCTATATGGGTCTGACTCATGATCAGAGAATCATCGACGCGGCTATTGCTGCTACTCGCAAATATGGTACAGGATGCGCGGGTTCTCGTCTGTTGAATGGAACGCTGGATATTCATGTAGAACTTGAAAAAGAACTTGCAGAGTTCGTCGGTAAAGATGAAGCATTGTGTTTCTCTACCGGATTTACGGTTAATGAAGGTGTGATTCCTCAGTTGGCCGGACGTGGCGATTACATCATTTGTGATGACCGTGACCATGCTTCTATCGTGGACGGACGTCGTCTTTCTTTTGCTACCCAGCTGAAGTATAAACACAACGACATGGATGCCCTGGAAAAAGAGCTCCAGAAGTGTGAACCGGATGCCATCAAACTGATTGTGGTGGATAGCGTGTTCTCTATGGAAGGTGATTTGGCTAACTTGCCGGAAATCGTTCGCCTGAAGAAGAAATACAATGCCAGCATCTACGTGGACGAAGCACATGGTCTGGGTGTGTTCGGAAGACAGGGACGAGGCGTGTGCGACCATTTCGGCGTAACGGAAGACATCGACCTGATTATGGGTACATTCAGTAAATCACTCGCTTCTATCGGTGGTTTCGTGGCAGGTGACAAGGACGTAATCAACTGGTTGCGCCACAATGCCCGCTCTTATATATTCCAGGCAAGTAACACACCGGCTGCTACGGCTGCAGCAAGAGAAGCCATCCATATTTTCAAAACAGAACCGGAACGTCAGGAACGTTTGTGGGAAATCACCAACTACTCTCTGAAACGTTTCCGTGAGTCAGGCTTTGAAATCGGTGAAACAGAAAGTCCGATTATCCCTCTGTACGTACGCGACACGGACAAGACTTTCGAAGTAACCAAGCTGGCTTTCGACGAAGGAGTGTTTATTAATCCGGTAATTCCTCCAGCTTGTGCTCCTCAGGATACGCTGGTGCGTTTTGCATTGATGGCTACTCACACCAAAGAACAGGTGGACTTCGCTATTGAAAAATTGATTAAGTGTTTCAAACAATTGGATATACTTAAATAATCACATTTTTACATTGACCTTTTTAAGGAATTGAAAGGAGGTATTTACTATGGGAGCTGCCGGTAATAAAAAACCGAAGGGTATGCATAAAAAACATGCTCCGGCTTATCAAGTAGAAGAGGCCATTCATGAAAATGACCTGAAAAAAGGAAAAAAGAAATAAATCCGTAGCGGATTTATCGAGAAAGGGTTATATTTAGAGCGTCTGATGCCTTATGGCAAAAGCTCGGATATAACCCTTTTTGTATGTATGTTTTTAACTTTAATGGAATATGATACTGAATGAAAGAGACAGCCGTCATGAACAAGTGTTGCAGGTGGCGCAACAAATGATGACGGCGGCACGTACAGCTCCCAAAGGAAAGGGGGTAGACATTATTGAAGTGGCCATGGTGACGGAAAGTAACATCCGTATCCTTTCTGATACGATGAAGCAGATGTACGAAGACAATGGTTTTAAGTTTTTCCTGCGCGATGCGGATAACATTCTTCAGGCAGAGTGTGTGGTGCTGATAGGTACGCGCTCGCTTCCGCAGGGGCTGGATTGCGGACATTGCGGATATGAACATTGCGGAGACCGCAAAAAAGGAGTACCCTGTGCCATCAATAGTGTAGATGTAGGAATTGCCATCGGTTCAGCTTGTTCGGTAGCGGCCGACCATCGGGTAGATACGCGTGTAATGTTCTCGGCCGGTCTGGCGGCCCAGCAACTGGACTGGCTGGATGGATGCACCCAGGTGTATGCCATACCCGTGAGTGCATCATCCAAAAATCCGTTCTTCGACCGGAAGCCTAAGACAGAATAAATTTTTCAGCCGCGTAGGCCACGCCGTCTTCTTCATTGGACAAAGTGATGAAGTCGGCGTTTTCTTTTACTACCTCCTGTGCATTAGCCATGGCGATACCCAGTCCGGCGTATTGAATCATGGACAGGTCGTTGAATCCGTCGCCGATGGCAATCATTTCCTCACGGGTAAGTCCGATTTCCTTCAGGAGAACGGCCAGCGACTGGGCCTTGTCGATGCCCTTAGGGACCAGTTCCAGAAAATAAGGCTCTGAGCGGAAAACACCCATGCGGTCTTTCAGGTGCTCGTACATCTCTTTCTCCAGCTCGGCCAGTCGGGTCGGCTCGCCTACAATCAGGCATTTGGCAATCGGATGTTTCACGGCATCCAGGAAATTGTCTACCTTCTTTATTTTCATGACATTGAGCAACGCCTCTTTGAGCACATACTCATCGTCCGGTTTCTCGGTCAGTACGTATTCCCCGTCATAAGTCACAATGGCAAAGTCGTTCTTCTTGGCGCATTCGTAAAGGTAGGGAAGTACATCGTGGGCGAGCAGGTTCTTGTACATCAGCTCCTTCGTTTTCCAGTCGATGATTTCTCCGCCGTTGTAAGCCAGAATGTAGCCTTCATATTTTTGCAATTCCAGTTGCTCGGCCAGCGGGGCAATGCCGTACGTGGGTCTTCCCGAGGCCAGTACAATTTTCACTCCTTGCTCCTGAATCTTGAGCAGTGTTTCTTTGGTGTGAGGGGTAATCTTTTTTTGCTTGTTGGTAAGCGTTCCGTCGAGGTCTAATACTAATAATTTATATTTCATAAAGTTATGCTGTAAAATCGAGCGTAAAATTACGGAAAAAAACGAAACTACGGAAATGTGGAAGCGGAAAGATAAATCTTGGCTGGAGGATGCCGCTCTTGAGAAGATGCTAGTGAGGTATGGGAGAAATACTTTTCGATTTTCTATGTTTTCCAAGGCAGAAACTTATGTTTTCCTGGCGGAAAATGTAGGTTTTGGCTTCGGAAAACATACGTTTCCGCCTGGAGAAACATACAATAGGTAAGCGTGTACATTCGTTGATGAGCTTGGAATGCGGATTCTTGTGTTTTGAAGAAAGAGTTCTTTAATGTTTAATATGTGTTAGAATAAAAAAGGAGGTAGAATCATATGTCAAAATACGAAGAAAAAATAACAGATAATTCACTTTGGTACACCGCCACCCCTACCCCGCTTACATTGACATTGCCTTTTTACATAACCGAGGCAGGTCATTTTCGTGCAGAGGCTGATTATAAAGTGGAACGTGACGAACACGACAGTTATCTTTTGTTGTACACAATAAAAGGCAGCGGTACGGTTGTGAGTGACAAAGTTTCTTTGACTGCTCTTCCTCACAATGCCGTTATGATAAATTGTCATAATTATCATAAATACTTTTCAAATAACGAAGAATGGGAATTTATATGGATTCATTTAAAAGGCAGTGCAGTGTCGGCAATGTTTGATGTTCTCTACCCTAACGCGGTAAATATTATTTCCGTAAAAGACTTTTTGAGTTTTGAACAACAGCTGTCGGAGCTTATATATAACGTGACAAAAAATGATGTTCTCAGCAGTATTTCCACTTCTTCGCAAATACATGATGTTCTGAATACACTTGTTATTTACACAATCGAAAATGAACAAAAAAGTCAAAAACGTCAACATTCGGATGATATTAATGTGGTAATTGATTTTATTCAAAATAATTACTCCGATTCAATATCCATTGATGATATGATACAGAATATCCATATTTCAAAATATCATTTTATTCGCCTTTTCCGTAGGATTATGGGTACAACTCCGTATAATTATTTGACGAATTATAGAATAAATAAGTCAAAATTGCTTTTGCGTACAACAAATAAATCAATCGCCGAAATATCCGAAGAATGCGGGTTCCTTGATACAAGTAACTTTATATCACAGTTTAAAAAGAATACCAATCAAAAACCAACCGATTACAGACGTGATTTTACTTAGTTTTTCTTTGCTCATATGCTCCATAGAGAGTGTGACTGTATTATGCAAAACGTTCGACAAATGAGATAAGAAATGCATTAGATGTTCACAACAAGCAACTGTGGAACAGGTCAGCAGATAAATCGCAGTATAAAAAGTATATCCAATTTCTAGCAAAAAATTTCCGAAAGCTATTTATGGTTTTGCGAATATGAAATATAATGATATTATGAGGTAATAAGATATGACTGCTATTA
>ERZ832522.3651-NODE-3651-length-16571-cov-4.602264_pt1 | contig 16571 bp, 17 predicted proteins | sample MGYA00519951_ERZ832522 | MGnify/ENA primary metagenome ERZ832522 (study PRJEB31850, sample SAMEA3708728) | human gut metagenome | biome: human gut; feature: human-associated habitat; material: faeces | place: China | collected 2014 ... | reverse complement strand
CCTCGCTGAGGATTGTGTGGCAATAATGGCGATGATAAACCCGCGCAACTAAACCTCTACTTACCCCCGCGAGAACATCGAGAAGCTGTTCGATCTGGGCGTTATGGGCATGATCGTGCCCGAGGAGTTCGGCGGCGCAGGCGCTGACGACCTGTCCTCCGCTATCGCTATCGAAGAGCTGTCCAAGCAGTGCGCTTCCACCGGCGATATCCTCGCTACCCACAATGGTCTGTGCTGCGGCCCGATCATTGCAAACGGTACTCCCGCACAGAAGGAGAAGTACCTCCGCATGCTGACCGAAGGCCACAAGGTAGGCGCTTTCGCACTGACCGAGCCGGACGCTGGTTCTGACGCTGCAAAGGGCACCTGCGTTGCTGAGCTGCAGGGTGACCACTACGTACTGAACGGCTCCAAGATCTTCATCACCAACGGCTACGTTGCTGACGTATTCGTAGTATTCGCTATGACCGACAAGTCCAAGGGCACCAGGGGCATTTCTGCATTTATCGTAGAGAGCTCCTTCCCGGGCTTCTCTGTTGGCAAGCACGAGGAGAAGCTTGGCCTGCACGGCTCCCCGACGGCTGAGATCGTATTCACCGACTGCATCGTTCCGAAGGAGAACCTCCTCGGCGCAGAAGGCAAGGGCTTCAAGATCGCTATGCAGACCCTGGACGGCGGCCGTATCGGCATCGCTGCACAGGCACTGGGCATCGCAGAGGGCGCTATGGAAGAGTCCATCAACTTTGCTAAGACCCGTGAGCAGTTCGGCCGTCCGATCGCAAAGTTCCAGAACACTCAGTTCCTCTTTGCTGATATGCACGTTGCAATCGAGGCTGCTCGCCTGCTGACCTACAAGGCTGCTGTTGCTAAGTCTGAGGGTGGCCGCTTCACTGTGGACGCTGCAACCGCTAAGCTGTTCGCTTCCGAGGCTGCTATGAAGATCACCACCAAGGCAGTTCAGGTACACGGCGGTTACGGCTACACCAAGGATTACCCGGTTGAGCGCATGATGCGTGATGCCAAGATCACCGAGATCTACGAGGGCACCAGCGAGATTCAGCGCGTTGTTATCTCCGGTAACATTCTCGGTAAGTAAGAATAGGAGGAAAACTGAACTATGAAGGCAATTGTTTGTGTAAAGCAGGTTCCGGATACCTCCGGTAAGGTTGCTGTTAATCCCGATGGCACTCTGAACCGCGCATCCATGGCTACCATCATCAACCCGGACGACAAGAACGCGGTTGAGGCTGCTCTGAAGCTGAAGGACGCTACCGGCTGCAAGGTCGTTGTTATCACCATGGGTCCTCCCCCGGCAGAGGGCATGCTGCGTGAGCTGATTGCTCGCGGCGCTGATGAAGGCGTTCTGGTTTCCGCTCGTGAGTTCGGCGGTTCCGATACCTTCGCAACCTCCCAGATCCTGGCTGCTGCTATCAAGAAGTATGGCGTTGACGCTGATGACGTAGTATTCTGCGGCCGTCAGGCTATCGACGGTGATACCGCTCAGGTTGGCTCTCAGATCGCTGAGAAGCTGGACATCCCGCAGGTTTCCTACGTTGCCGGCATCGAGAAGGATGGCGACAAGGTTGTTGTTAAGCGTATGCTCGAGGACGGCCACATGACCATCGAGACTCAGACCCCGTGCCTGCTGACCTGCATCAAGGAGCTGAACGAGCCCCGCTACATGTCCATCAAGGGCATCATGGGCTGCTACGATAAGCCGATCGCAGTTTATGACTACAACACCCTGAAGGACGATCCGCTGATCGATCCCACCACCATTGGTCTGAAGGGTTCTCCCACCAACATCTTCAAGTCCTTCACTCCTCCCCAGAAGGGTCAGGGCAAGATGCTTGAGGGCGCTGACAAGGCTACCTGCGACGAGCTGGTTGCTGAGCTTCAGAAGAAGCACATCATTTAATCGGAAGGAGAATACTGAACAATGGCTGATTTCAATAATACGAACCTCGCCGATTTTTCCGGCGTATGGGTATTCTGTGAGCAGCGCCAGGGCGAGCTGCAGCCGACCGTACTCGAGCTGATCTCTGAGGCACGCAAGCTGGCAGACGACATGGGCACTGAAGTTTGCGGCCTGCTGCTTGGCGGCAAGGGCGTAGGCGAGAAGATGGCAAAGGAACTGGGCGCTTACGGCGCTGACAAGGTTCTGGTTTGCGAGAGCGACCTGCTCGAGACCTACACCACCGATGCATACGCAAAGGTTCTGTGCGACACCGTTATGGCTAAGAAGCCGGAGATCCTGCTGATCGCCGCTACCAACATTGGCCGTGACCTCGGCCCGCGCTGCGCAGCTCGTCTGCACACCGGTCTGACCGCAGACTGCACCCACCTCGACGTAGACGTAGAGAAGTACGCTGCATTCCTGCAGGATGCTTCCACTCTGCCGCAGGCTCAGATCGATGCTCTGAACCGCGAGGACCGCAACCTGAAGATGACCCGTCCGGCATTCGGCGGTCACCTGATGGCTACCATTATCTGCCCGCGCTTCCGTCCGCAGATGGCTACCGTTCGTCCGGGCGTACTGAAGAAGGGCGAGTACAACGAAGCTAAGGCTAACGCAGTAGTTGTTGAGCCGGTAGCTTTCGAGCTGTCCGAGGCTGACATCAAGACCAAGGTTCTCGAGGTCGTTAAGGAAGCTAAGGAGCTGGTTGACCTGACCGGCGCTGAGGTAGTTGTATCTGTAGGCCGTGGTATCTCCAAGGACGTTGAGACCGGCATCAAGCTGGCTGAAGAGCTGGCTGGCCTGTTCGGCGGCGTTGTTGGCGGTTCCCGTGCTGCTATCGACTCCGGCTGGCTGTCTGCTGACCACCAGGTTGGTCAGACCGGCAAGACCGTACATCCGAAGCTGTACGTTGCTCTGGGCATTTCCGGTGCTATCCAGCATAAGGCTGGTATGCAGGATTCCGAGTGCATCGTAGCAGTTAACAAGTCTGATTCCGCTCCGATCTTCGACGTAGCTGACTACGGCATCTGCGGCGACCTGTTCAAGGTTGTTCCGATGATGATCGACGCAATCAAGGCTGCTAAGGAGTCCAAGTAATCATCTGAATATCGTTCAGATTTGATAGAAAAGCCTCTGTCCGATGGACAGAGGCTTTTTTGTGCTGTTTTAGGTTTCACTATCCGGAGAATACGGCGGATATTCGGGATAATGGTCGAAATAATATTCGACGTGATAAATACCATAGTAATCGTTTACGATTTTGCGGACTTCCTCGGCGTAGAGGTTTGTAGAAGAACTGCCATAAGTACCGGTTAATATTTTGTACGGATTTTCTTCGTATCGAGCAACAAGATCGGTTGTTAACTCTTGAAAACCGGCAGAGGTTTTGTAGTTATATGGTACTGCGGTTGCACCTTTTGCTACCATAAATTCAGTGCGTTCGAGGTCTGGCAGGTCGGACAGCCGGATTCCGGTCTGCATATATTCCGAAACCGGCGGCGTGTTTTTGACCGTGACGGCCATAATCACAATGGTGGCGAATGACAGGACGAAAATTGCTTTGATTCGTGGTTTCAGCATGGTATCACCGCCTTGTCTGATATATATTTTATTATACTGTAAATCGGTTCGTCCTGAAAGTATAAATTTAGAGAAAACGATACCGTATCAAACGGTTTGCACAGACCACATCGTAGGGGAGCACGATTGCAAAGGATTCAGAAGGCATAATTGTTACGCTCATTATCCATTATCAATTCTCAATTTTGCACAAAAAAGAGGTACGATTCTTACGAATCGTACCTCTTTCGCTATCTAGATAAGGATTATTCGTCCTTATTTTCGTTTTCTGCCGGAGCCTTTGCGTCCTTATGCGTCAGTACCAGCTTGTCGTCGGCAGCATCGAGCGTTACACTGTCGCCCTTCTTGATCTTGCCCTCGAGGGATTCCTCGGCAACAAGATCCTCGACCTCGTTGGTAACAGCGCGGCGCAGCGGGCGGGCACCGTAAACCGGATCAAAACCAGCCTTAGCCAGATGCTTCTTAGCGGCCTCGGTCCAATCCATGGTGATCTCCATATCCTGCATACGGGCAGCAACCTTGCGGAGCATGCCGTCGGCAATCTGTGCAATCTCGTCCTCATTCAGACGGTTGAACACGATGATGTCGTCGATACGGTTGAGGAACTCCGGACGAACCGCGGTCTTGAGTTCCGCCATAACGTCGGCCTTGATCTGCTCAAAGGTGCGCTCTGCAGCGTCCTCCGGCTTGCCGTCCGCAAAGCCAAGCGACTTGCGGCCGCTGCCGGTGATCTTCTGTGCACCGATGTTGGACGTCATGATGATGATGGTGTTTTTGAAATCTACATGGCGGCCCTGACCGTCGGTCAGGATACCATCTTCAAGGATCTGCAGCAGGATGTTGAATACATCCGGGTGTGCCTTTTCGATCTCATCGAACAGGACAACCGAGTACGGATGACGGCGAACCTTCTCGGACAGCTGACCGCCTTCATCGTAGCCAACGTATCCCGGAGGCGAACCGATCATACGCGAAACGGCGTGTTTCTCCATATATTCGGACATATCAATGCGGATCAGCGCATTTTCATCGCCGAACATGGCCTCGGCCAGTGCCTTGCTCAGCTCGGTCTTGCCGACGCCGGTCGGGCCGAGGAACAGGAACGAACCGATCGGGCGCTTCGGGTCGCGCAGGCCGACACGGCTGCGGCGGATAGCCTTGGCAACTGCCGTTACAGCTTCGCTCTGACCGATGACACGCTGATGCAGCGTATCCTCGAGGTGCAGCAAGCGCTGACCCTCGTCCTCGGTCAGCTGAGCAACCGGAACACCGGTCCAGCCGGAGATAACGGCTGCAATGTCGTCCTCGGTGACAGCACCGTGCGACTTGGTCTGCTGGTCAGCCCACTCCTTCTTGCGGGCCTCCATCGCTTCGCGCTTGGACTTCTCCTCGTCACGCAGCTTGGCGGCGTTCTCAAAGTCCTGACCCTTGACGGCCTCTTCCTTCTTTGCAGCAACGGCGGCAATTTCGTCCTCGAGCTGCTTCAAATCCGGCGGAGTGGTCAGGCTGGACAGGCGAACGCGGGAGCAGGCCTCATCAATTACGTCGATTGCCTTATCCGGCAGGTAACGGCCGGTTACATAGCGGACAGACAGCTTGACAGCGGCTTCAATAGCCTCGTCCGGAATCTTGATGCGGTGATGTGCTTCGTACTTGTCGCGCAGACCCTTCAAAATCTCAACGGCATCCTCGGCGGACGGCTCGTTGATCTGAACAGGCTGGAAACGACGCTCCAGAGCGGCATCCTTCTCAATATTCTTGCGGTACTCGTCAAGCGTGGTTGCGCCGATGACCTGTACCTCGCCGCGGCTCAGTGCCGGCTTCAGGATATTCGCAGCATCCGCTGCACCCTCAGCCGCACCGGCGCCCATCAGCATATGCATCTCATCAATGAACAGGATGGTGTCCTTCTTGGCAGTCAGCTCCTCGATGACCTTCTTGATGCGCTCCTCGAACTCGCCGCGGTACTTGGTGCCTGCGATCATGCCGGTCAGGTCGAGCGAGATCAGGCGCTTGCCCTTCAGGGTCTCCGGTACGTCGCCGGAAACAATCTTCTGAGCAAGACCCTCAACAACGGCGGTCTTGCCGACACCCGGATCACCGATCAGCGCCGGGTTGTTCTTGGTACGGCGGGACAAAATCTGGATGACACGCTGAATCTCCTTGGAGCGGCCGATAACCGGGTCCAGCTTGCCCTCCTTGGCAGCGGCTGTCAGGTCGCGGCCAAACTGGCTGAGCGCGTCCTTGCTGTCAGCGCCGCCGTTTGCAGCAGTGCCAGGCTCGCCGGAAACGCTGTCCTGTACGCCGCCGAGCGCTTCATTCAGCTTCTCAACAAGGATCTGCGGGGTGATTTTCAGGTTAGCAAGAGCGGTCAGTGCCACATTCTGCCCTTCGCGCAGGATGCCGAGCAGCAGATGTTCGGTGCCGACATAGCCGGTGCCCATCTCGTTCGCGGACTGTACGGACAGCTCTACAATGCGCTTGGTGCGCGGCGTCATGCCCTGCGGCGCAGTGGAATCCGGGGTGCCGCGGCCGGACAGCTCCTCGATCTGATGAACGAGAGCTTCGTCGGTCACGCCTGCGGCAGTGAGTGCCTTGGCGGCCGGGCCGCCGCCTTCACGCAGCAGGCCGAGCAGCAGGTGCTCCGAGCCAATGTAGCTGTGACCGAACGAAGCGGCCGCTTCCTGTGCAAGCGTCAGTGCCTGACGGGCACGCTCGGTAAAACGGTTTTGATAGAACATAAATAACACTCCTTTCAGAGTAGGAAAATAGCTTTATTTAGAAGTAAAACGTCCTCACAGGGGCGCACAGTGTGCGTCCGGATTTCAGCATCGTGGTTGGAGTGGGCGCACACTGTGCGCCCCTGCGGGACAGGTGATTAGTTGAACTGAATAGGCTTTGTCGCTTCACGCAGGATTTCCGCACGCTTCTTATCGCGGTCCTGCGGTGCGCCGGTCAGCATTGCCGGACGGATGTGTTCCTCCAGTGCGTACAGCTTCTGCGCGTCCATGCCGGACAGGAAGCCCATCTGCAGACCGATCAGCACATCGGAAATGCACTGTACGGCTTCGCTCGTGTCGATGAGGTAGGCGCTCTTCATTGTGCCTGCTGCGCGGTAAATGCGGTCGCGCAGTGCGGGTTCATTCTGGCTGCGTACCTGCTCGCGCGCTTTCTTCTCTGCGTCGATGATGGTGGTTGCCGTTTCTACCAGCTTGTCGGTCAGCTCTGCGGCAGACGCACCGAGAGTAACCTGATTGGACACCTGATAGAATCCGCCGACCGCCTGCGAGCCTTCGCCGTAGGTGCCGCGAACGGCACAGCCGCGGCTGCCCGCGTAGCCAATGATGCGGTCCATCTGCTCGGTTACGGTCAGCATTGGCAGATGCAGCATGATGGAGGCGCGGAGACCGGTGCCGATGTTGGTCGGGCAGGCGGTCAGGTAGCCGAGACGCTCGTCATACGCGAACGGCAGCGCCGCTTCGATGAGCGAAGCTACACGGTTTGCGGTTTCGAGACATTCCTTCGGGCAAAGGCCGGTGCCGATGACCTGCAAACGCAGATGATCTTCCTCGCCGACCATGATGGACACGCCGCTGTCCTTGGAGACAATCAGCCAGCCGCCGTTCTGCGCCAGCTCGGGGGAGATGAGGTGTTCCTCGACCAACTGAGAGGCTTCTGTCGAACGGGGGATGATCTGCTTCTTGTCAAACTCCGGACCGATGGTCGGGTTTTCTTTCAGTGCAGCGAATACCTTGTCAGCAATTTCACTGTGCTGCTGTTCGGTCAGACGGAACGGATAGCCCTTGATATTTCGTGCAAGGCGGACGCGGCTAGATGCAGCCAGACCGGTAAAGCCGCCGTGAATCTCAAACATACTCATTTCTGTTCACCCTCCATTCTGCGGATCTCATCGCGCAGGCTTGCTGCGCGCTCGTAATCTTCGCTTTCAACTGCCGCTTTCAGCTGTGCCTTGAGGTCAGCCACCGGATCAGCCTTGGGCTGTTCGGGCGCCGCCGGTGCCGTGCCGATATGACGCGTTGCACCGTGAATCTTCTGTACATACGGATTCAGAATATCCGCAAACGTGGCGTAGCAGTCCGGGCAGCCGACGCGGCCGGTGCGGCGCAGCTCGCTTTCGGTCATGCCGCAAGTCGGGCACTTGCGCTCGGTGCCGAGCATGGTAGCGGTCGGAGCCGCTTCGCCCAGCATGTCATTCCACAGGCTGCCAAAGCCGCCGCCGAGGAACGAATGGAACGGATCGCTCCAGAAGTGGTTCATCGACTGAAAGGCGTTTTCAAACGCACCGCCGAGGTTTTCCTTCTGTGCACATTCCGGACACAGGTGCATCTCACGGGTGACACCGTTTACGGTTTCCTTATAATACATGGTAGCTTCATTCTTGCCGCATTTTTCGCATTTCATAAGTCAAAACTCCTCTCTAAGAGATTCTATACTATTATATAAGGTAAATTGGTTTGCTTTTTCATTTTCATTCAAATCCAGCTTTGCCGGATTTGAATACCGCTGCCCGCGCCGTGGCGGCGCGTCCTCGTTCGCTGTGCGAACGAGAGGGGGTTATCCGAAAAAGTTTCTTCGGAACTTTTTCGGTATCTAAGGGGGACAGCGTCCCCCTTAGACTGTCGCAACGCCCATGACTGCGCATCGGAAAATCGCGGAACGCAGTCTGTCGCGGTCGGTCTTATCAACCTCCGCCAGCGCACCGTCCGAGCAGGCGGACAGCAGCAGCTGACCTTCGCGCTGGGTAAGCAGCTCAGCGGAAACGAGTGCGCGTGTCAGACGCGCCGCGTCGTTCTGGCTCAGCCGTCCGCCGATACCGCGTGCCGCTTCGAGTAGCGTGCGCTGCTTGTCATCCAGCAGACGGATAATGCGGATGAAACCGCCGCCGCCGCGCTGGCTCTCAACCAGATAACCATGCTCCGGTGTGAAGCGGGTCTCTATCACATAATTGATTTGACTCGGTACGCACGAAAACCGGTCAGCAAGGCTTTTGCGCTGCAGCTCAGCAACGCCGCCGCCGTCTGACAGCATCTCACCGATGAAGTCGGCAATCACATCGGACATTTTCATGGTGTTTCACTTCCTTCCGGGGAAGGCACTCACTCATCTGACCTTCCCTGATCATTGTCTATATTGTATATCCGGAGGCGTCCAAAATCAAGAGAAAAATTTGACCATTTCTGACTATTAAAGAGAGGTAGATAAGGCTAACCGTTGGTTTTCTCGTTATATCGCTTTGAATCACGATTTTTCTCGGTTTTTCATAAACTGATCCAAATTGTGTACTATGATAAAAGTTACCAAAGACTAACCACTTGTTTTTGTTGCTTTTTTTAAATCTTGTGGTAAAATGATAATTGTAAAATACATTTGGAGGTGCAATACCAATGGCATATGTTATCGGTGGCGGCTGCATTATGTGCGGCTCTTGCGCTGGCGAGTGCCCGGTTGGCGCTATCGCTGAGGGCGACGGCAAGTACGAGATCAACGCTGACGCATGTGTAGATTGCGGTACCTGCGCAGGTTCCTGCCCGGTAGGCGCTATCTCTCAGGGCTAATTCCTGAACACATATAAAGCGAAGTACAAAACCCTGTTCCGTTTGGAATGGGGTTTTTACTTTTGCCTAAAACAGCAGAGCGGTCGGGCATTCTTGGCACCGGATGGCTGGGGTACGCGAACTGCGTAAGCGTGTTCGCTCCTAGCGGGCGGCTCCTTTTCTGCACTGGAAAGCCGGGGTGCACGAACTGCGTCAGCGTGTTCGTCCCTAACGGGCGGAGAGTTTTTCGCTGAGATTCAGCGGGGGGATTCGCCGTCTGCGGACGGCGGGAGCGTCGCGGCGCCCGCCGCGGGGGCAAAAAGGAAGGACAACCTGCGGTTTTCCTTCCTCTTTGGACTCCTACCTTTCCCTTGCTTCCTAATCTGGCGCAGATTGCCTATATGTGACCGCTTCGAAAATAGGGGAACGGCAGTCGGGTTACCTCAGCGTTTGTTTCGCAACATATTCGCAGTTCACAGATAGATTACTGCTACACATACGGGCTACTCTACGCTGGGTGCGGCATAACAGTGCCGCACGATTCGTCAGCGCGTTGTTACGGACAGTTTCTGCGAAGATAAATTGTACCAAACGCCTAATTCGCAGGTGCCATCCGTAAACTCCAGACTAACGAGTTGCGCGGCACTGCTATGCCGCGCTCTGCGCAGAGTAAACCGCCTGTGTAGCAGAACGGTATCCGACACTGCGTATAGGTTTCGACATGGGAGCACACTGTGCTCCCCTACGGTAGAAAAAATCCTCTGCCGTCCTCCTGATCGAAGCGGTCGCCGATCTCTGGTCTGCGCCAGACTAAGAAATAAAGGGAAACGGGAGTTAAGAGGGTAAAAACCGTAGGTGTCTACCCTCTTGCCCCGCCGCGGGGCGCGGCGAATCCCCGCGCTCCGCAGAGCGCAACTCCCCGCTTGATTTCAGGCAAAAAACCTACCGTTCACAATCAAAAATCTGTTTTATATAAAACCTAAAGGAGTTAATTTTCCATGCGAAAAACCGTTTCGCTCGTGTTGGCCATCTGCGGCACGCTGCTGCTTCTGCTGCTGTTCGCCACCGGACGTTTGATCTATACCCACGTTTACAGCCAGGACTTTTCCGACATAGCGGAAACCGGACCGCAATCCACCATCACCCTTACCGAGAATGACGTGGAGGTACCGCAAACCGACGACAACCAGAAAACCGCTATCATACAGCTTCTCAGTGAGCAGACCTACACCGCCTATCCGCACTTTATCAAGCCCAGCCAGAACAAGCTGACTGCCAACCGCCTGACCGTGACCTTCCAGAACGGCAACTCGATCGGCGTGAACACAGACGGCTATGTGTTCGTCAACGGCAAGCTGCGCGCCATCAAGAGCGGTGACGGACGCAATCTGTACCACGATCTGTTCGTGCTGTTCTATCCTACGGCGAAGGAGTAACAGAATATGAAAAAATTAACCGCTTTATGGCTGTCCCTGCTGCTGGCGTTCAGCACGCTGACCGGCTGCGCCGGTCAAATCAGCATCATCGGCGGTGAGGACGGACCGACCGCCATCATCACCTCGGACAGCGCTTCCGCTGTTTCCGTCACCGAGGATGGGCAGTACGACAGCAAGGACGAGGTTGCCGCCTATCTGACCGAATATGGGCACCTGCCCTCCAACTACATCACGAAAAAGCAGGCGCAGGCACTCGGCTGGCAGGGCGGCTCGCTCGAGCCGTATGCACCCGGCTGTTCGATCGGCGGCGACCGGTTCGGCAACTACGAAGGCACCCTGCCGGACGGCAGCTATCACGAGTGCGACCTCAACACCCGCGGAGCCGACAAGCGCGGCGCGGAACGGCTGGTCTACGCGGACGACGGCCGAATCTACTACACCGCCGACCATTACGAGAGTTTTGAGGAAATCACAGAATAGCTTTTACAATAATTCAATTTCGGGGGAAATGAGAATGAAAGAACTGCTTTTGGACGCGGAAACGCTGTACACGCGCGAGCAGCTGCACGATGTGCTGACCAAGGTGTGCGGCTTTCCCGCCGACTACGGCCGCAATCTGGACGCGCTGTACGACCTGCTGACCGCCTATCCGGCGGCGCGGCTCACGCTGCGGCACCCGGAGATGCTGGTCGCGCATCTCGGCAATTACGGCGAGCTGGTGCTCCGCGTGCTGGCGGACGCGGCCGCCGAAAATCCGGCGTTTACGCTGAATGTACAGTAACAGGCAAAACAAAAACCGAGGCATCCGCCTCGGTTTTCGTTTTATCGGGTTGTTTTAGAATACGGTTACGACTGCACCCTTATAGGTCTCGTCAACGTACTTCTTAACATCGTCGCTCTGCAGCGCCTTCTTCAGCGCCTGAATCTTGTCGCTGTTCTCCTCACCGGAACGGCAAGCAACTACGTTTACATAGACCTTAGCGTAGTCCGGATTCTCGGTGATGAGGGAGTCCTCAGCGGCGTTCAGGTCTGCCTGCAGTGCATAGTTGCCGTTGATAACAGCAAGGTCAACGTCTGCCAGAGAACGCGGCAGCTGCTCTGCAGCGATCTCCTGAATGTCCAGGTTCTTCGGGTTCTCGGTGATATCCAGCTTGGTAGCGTCGGAGGTCGGGTCAATGCCGTCCTTCAGCTTGATCAGACCGGCATCCTGCAGCAGAAGCAGTGCGCGGGTCTCGTTGGAGCCGTCGTTCGGGATGGCAATGGAAGCGCCGTCCTTCAGCTCCTCGATGGAAGCGGTCTTACCGGCGTAAATGCCGAACGGCTCGTAGTGCATATCGAATGCAGCAGCCAGATCCGTGCCGTTCTCCTTGTTGAAGTTGTTCAGGTACGGAGTGTGCTGGAAGTAGTTTGCATCCAGATCACCGTCAACCAGTGCGGTGTTCGGCTGCACATAGTCGGTGAACTCAACAACATTCAGGGTGTAACCCTCAGCCTCGAGTGCGTCCTTTGCCGCATTCAGGATCTCTGCGTGCGGAGTCGGGGTAGCGCCAACGGTGATCGTCTTGTCGTCGCCTGCTGCTGCGCTGCTGCTGTCAGCTGCAGCGCTGTCGGTCTTGCTGCCGCCGCAAGCGGTCAGGGCGGTCAGGCACAGGGCGCCTGCCAGGATTGCTGCGATTGTCTTCTTCATGGGAATTCGCTCCTTTTCTGATATATATCATTTTTAATGATAACAAAATAAAATTGAGAATGAAAAACGATTATCTGTTTCTCTTATCCAGATGGTGTGCAAGACGCATGCCGACCTCCTGGAAAATCTGAACAACGATAACGATAATGATAACCGCTACCAGCATGATCGGGAAATTATAGCGGTTATAGCCGTAGTTTACGGCTACGGTACCCAGACCGCCGCCGCCGATAAAGCCTGCCATCGCGGAATATCCGAGGATGGTAACGACCGAGATCGCGCCGCCGACCATCAGGGACGGCTTTGCCTCCGGCACGAGCACCTTCCACACGATCTGCCACGGGCTTGCACCCATGGACTGTGCGGCTTCGATCACACCAAACGGCACCTCCTTGATGGAGGATTCAACCATGCGGGCTACATACGGTGCTGCCGCAAAGGTCAGCGGAACGATCATCGCAGTGGTGCCGATAGCCTTGCCGACGATCGCGCGCGTAATCGGCGTAATCATAACGGCAAGAATCAGGAACGGGACAGAGCGCAGGATATTGACAACCACGCCCAGAACCGTGTTGACGAGCGGCATCGGACGGATGCCGCCCTTATCGGTAACAACCAGCGTCAGACCGAGCGGCAGACCGATCGCATACGAGATAACGGTCGAAACAATGACCATATACAGGGTTTCCCAAAGGCTCTGCGCCCAAACATTAAACGGAAGCATAATCGGCTACCTCCTCTGCGTGTACGTTCTGGGTTTCGAGGTACGCCAGTGCGCGTTTTGCCGCGCGTTCGTCCTCGGGAAGCTGCAGGATCATCTGACCGTAAGCCTTGCCATCCATGTTCTTGGTGTCCGCGAACATAATATTTACCGGCGCCTTGCACTCGAGCACCATGTTGGAGATTACCGGCTCGAACGACGAATTGCCGTCAAATACAATGCGGCAGTACCGCTTGCCGGTCGCAAGAGAATTGCGCTTGCCGTCCGGATAGATAAGCTGCTTGGCCATTGCGGATTTCGGTCGGGTGAACACCTCGTCCACCGTGCCGACCTCGGCAATACGACTGGAATCAATAATCGCAACTCTCTGGCAGATTTCCTCGATGACCGCCATCTCATGCGTGATAACGATGATGGTGATGCCGAGCGTCTTGTTGATCTCCTTGAGCAGCGCGAGAATGGAGCGCGTTGTCGTCGGGTCGAGTGCGCTTGTCGCCTCGTCGCACAGCAGGATTTTCGGGTTGGTCGCAAGTGCTCGTGCAATCGCCACACGCTGCTGCTGACCGCCGGACAACTGGCTCGGATAGTTATCCGCTCGGTCTGACAGACCGACGATCTCGAGCAGCTCACGCGCCCGTTTTTCCGCATCTGCTTTGCTCGTTCCCGCAATCTCCAGCGGAAAACAGATATTCTGCAGTGCGGTTCTCTGCTGCAGCAGGTTGAACTGCTGGAAGATCATACCCATCGACCGGCGAGCCTCGAGCAGCTGCTTTTTGCTCAGTCTGCCGAGTTCCTCTCCGTCCACCGTTACCGTGCCCTCGGTGGGCTTCTCCAAAAAGTTGATACAGCGTACCAGTGTGGACTTGCCTGCGCCCGAAAGACCGATAATGCCGAAAATCTCGCCGCGATAGATATCAAGGTCGATACCGTTCAGCGCAACTACCGTTCCGGCTCTGCCGCGAAAGGTCTTGTTCAGACCCTGAATCCGGACGATCACATCCTGTGCCACATTCATTCCTCCTTACATTTTCAAAAGAAAAGCGGAAAGCAGGTTTCTGCTTTCCGCCCGTTTTCTGTATCAGCCGCATGAAAAGCGGCCCGCCTATGCGTTTCAGCCTTACGGCTGCTTCGCAGAAAAACGAGCAGAACCACACATCATGCACATTTCCATTCGAACTGCACGCACGGTGATTTCCTCCTTTTCCTGCGGTTTAAATACTCTAAGCTGTGGGATAAGTATAGCTTTTTACAGGCGGTTTGTCAAGTAGTTTTGTCCAAACAGAGCGTAAAATACGATCACTCGATCAAATACTGCTTGACCAGACGGGCATAGAACATATTGCCGTAGGCATACCGCCAGCCGCCGTTTTCCTGGACTGCCATCGGGTTATCATACTGGATGGTATTGCCGCCGGACTGCTTCTCCGCGAATTTCTCAGCCAGCTCGGTGCTGTACACACCGTTGAACTTGGCCGCGTAATCGAGGAAACCACTGCCGTAATTATACGCCTGAATGATGCAGTCCAGATCACAGTCCAGCGATTTGCCCTTGCTCAGCAGGTGTGCAAAATAGGTGCAGCCCTGCCGGATCGAGCTCTCCTCCTCGAGTGAATCGTTCGGCAATCCGGCGCTGCCGGAGGACTGCATGATGTCGGTCAGCTTGCCGCCGCTCTCCACCTGCATGATAGCCAGCAGTACATCCGTGTACTCCGGAATGCCGTTCTGTTCGGCGTATTTCTGCACCACCGGCTGATAGTACATAACCGACTGATAGACATTCACTGCCTTGGCTACCTGCTTGACCTCCTCGGTCGCGCTCGTGCCGGAATTGCCGGTATCACCGTCCGCGCCGCTCTGCTGCGGTGTGCTGATCAAATGCCGAAAGGCGAAAATAAGCACAACGAGCAGGACTGCCAGCCCGAGCAGCGCGAACTGCCGACGGCGTGCCCGCTGTCTGCGGCGCACTTCCGCCTCGGGCAGACGGCGTCTGACCGTTTTCTGCGTTCTTACCGGCTGCATATGCCGCGTACTGCGATGTGCATGGGCGGTTTTCCGCCGATAGCTGCCTCTGTTATGTCGTTTTTGTTGCTTTCTTGCCATGTTATCGCTTTCCTGTGACAAAGTGGTTGCTCTCACCGGTGACCGGGCGGAACCTTCCCTGTCACCATTGGCATTATTGGCTATTTTACCACAACATTGCGTTTTGAGCAACATTTCAGGCGATTATCATGTAATTTTTTCCAATTCCGATTTGCTCCGCAGCAGCCCCTCCTGCTGTGCCCAGTCGCGCAGCACGCGGTTTTTTTCGTTGACTGGACCGAACAAATCCAGACAGCAGACCGCATTTCCGCACTGCTGTACAAGCGCCTGCGCACGCGCGTAAGCGTCCTCGCCGATTGGCTGATACGCCCGCTCGGTGACGGTCTCGACCGCCAGAGCACGAGCCGTCGGCAGCTCTACATCGTTCTCCGGCAGAACGCCTGCCGCGAACGGAATGCCGCGCCGCTGCAGTCTGCGGTACAGTGCCGTTCCGCTTCCGCCGCCGCCGATAACGAACACGCGCGGCTCGCCTGTCACCCGCTCGAGCTCCAGACTGCCGAACTGCTCGTTATAAGTGCCGCGCTCGAGGTCATACAGGGTGCGGATGTAGTCGCCGGTGAATACCTGCTCCGGCGTGCCGCAGCGCTCAATTCTGCCGTTGTGAACGCAGATGAGCCGGTCGGACAGCTTCTGTGCCAAATCGATTTCGTGCAGCGAGAGAATGACCGCCACCTGCTTTTCGCGCACCAGCTGCTTGAGCACGGTCAGCAGTTCCAGCTTGTAGCGAATGTCGAGGAAGGAGGTGGGTTCATCGAGCACAATGACCTCCGGCTCCTGGCAGATGGCGCGGGCCAGCAGCACACGCTGCCGCTGTCCATCGCTGATGCAGGAAAAATCGCGGTCGGCAAGTTCATCCGCGCCGACAAGCGCCAGCGCCTCGTCCACCTTAGCGCGGTCCTCGTCGCTGAGCAGACCAAGCCGTCCGGTGTACGGATAGCGGCCTGCAGCCGCCACATCCCAACAGGTCATCAGCTCCGGCCGCACATGCTCGGTGAGCAGCACGGACATCGTGCGCGCAAGGTCACGTTCAGGCAGAGTCTGCAGCAATTTGCCATCCAGATACACCGTACCGCCGATGAGCGCCAGCTGACGGATGAGGCTTTTGAGGATGGTCGATTTACCCGAGCCGTTCGGGCCGATGAGCGTCAAAATCTCACCGCGGTGAACACGCAGGGCGATGTCGCGGATGAGCGGCACACCGCGGTAGCCGACGGTCATTTCTTTTGTTTCGACGAAAGGATGGGACATTTTGTACCTTCTTCTTTAACATGATTGCTTACGAAGCAAGAGAATCTTGCCTACCCGGCAGGGGTGCCGTGCCCACGGCGAGGGGCATAAGGGTGGACACCAAGGTTTCCACCCTTATGAATCCCGTTTCCTTTTGGGATAGCACGGCAAAATTTGCAGAACTGAGACTCGCAAAGGAACAACAGTCGGGTTACTTTTGCGTGTCTTTCTCCGCCTTTTCGCAGTTCACAGATAACATACTGCTACACATACGGGCTACTCTACGCTGGGCGCGACATGCCCGTGT
>ERZ832522.3648-NODE-3648-length-16573-cov-99.778605_pt1 | contig 16573 bp, 35 predicted proteins | sample MGYA00519951_ERZ832522 | MGnify/ENA primary metagenome ERZ832522 (study PRJEB31850, sample SAMEA3708728) | human gut metagenome | biome: human gut; feature: human-associated habitat; material: faeces | place: China | collected 2014 ... | reverse complement strand
TTATCTATACCTCCTTGTTGCTGTTGAACCGGCTGGGGTTGAGGGGCCGAAGGTTGCTGGCTGAAATCCTGTCTAGCTTGAGCGAACTGCCCCTGGTCTTGCAGGTAGGCGGGGTTCTTCCCCACGATCTTGACGTTCCAACCGGTACACGACGTGAAGTAACGAACGACACCGTCTTTCTCCCACCGTCTCGATTCAACGTCGAATCCAACCTCCACGGTGTCACCTATATTTAATTGCACGAGGGAATCGATACGGTCGTTCAGGAACTGGATGACAACGTCATGGTCCCACCGCCCGTCGTTCCACGTGAATAATACCTCTTGTTTTCTCAATTTCTCGCTCACCTGTTGTGGCTGGAAGATGTCTTTAACTTTAAATTCTTTATTCATATCAGTCAGATTTTTTGTTTCGACAAAAATAGGAAAAAACTTTGACGTTTACAACTATTTTTTATATATTTGTTCCGTTAAATATTAAATTTTTATCGACATGGGAATTGAAATAGAAGAGATGGCGTTACTGATGTCCATACCCGAGGTGAGGGAGGCCACGGACGCCGAGAAGATAGACGACATCAACATAAGGAGGTTGTCTAGCCTGATGAAGAAGAGTGACGACGTGTTCCTCGGGGGCATGTTGAAGGACGAGAAGGTGAGCGGTAGCGTAGTCCTGGTGTTGTGGGTGGTGAAACAGGAGATAGAGGAATACTTGATCGAGAACAAGGTGGAAATGAAGAGCGATGACGAGGTTAAATCGTTGTTCGCGCGTCAATTCACGGACGGTCACCGTTTGAGGATGGTGTTAAGAAACCTGGCGTCAGGCAACACCCTCCCCCTTGCTCACTTGTACCTCAGGCAGGTACTGTTGAAGTACGAGGACTGGGACCTTGACGGTATCTTCAAGAGGTACCAGGGACTCGTGGCTGAAAAGACTGATGATCAATTAATTAACTATTTAAATTAAAAGGTATGGCGATAAGACTTGGAAGACCGACCGTTTATCAACAGGATAGCGATTTCGATTGCTACGCCCCCCGTCACCGTTACAGGATGCAGGATAACGGGAAAATGTACAAGTACGTCTGGAAGAGGGACCTGGGTAACGTCCTTCAAGGGACGATCATAGGTTGCACGATGGGGAAGTACAAGTACCTGATAGACGAGTGCATGAGAAGGCAGTTCAAGATGAACGACAAGCAACTGGGGTTGATTTATTACCTCGTGTGCCTGAACAGGGTGGTGTCCATCGACGATTTCAGGGAATTACCATACATGTACGGGAGGGACGGGTCAATAAAGATGGTGAGATGGTTCGTGGCTAACGGCCTGATGACGATGTTCGGGGGTGGGGGTGGATCGAGACACCTCAAGAAGACTTACGAGTTAACCGTCAAGTGCCGGAACATCTATCGCAAGTACATGCACTACTGCATGTTAATAGAGAAGATGCCCACTTTCTCTAGCGACATGGGGGAGGACTGGATGAAGTCCATACCCGCTAACCAGAGGCGAGGCATGAAGACTTACGTTAACTGGTCGGCGTCCGTGAAGAGGTTTAACAAGGAGGTGGACGAGAACATGGCAAGGCTCAAGGCGGAAGTTGAACTTGAAAAGAAGGAAGGGGGGGAGGAATGATAACTTACTTGACACTGGCGATAGCTGTTTGCACGCTAGTACTGGTACTGTTCATGTCTTTTGACGTGTTACGGAACAGGTCAGTCGTTGACAAGACGAGGGAAGACATCGAGATGATAAAGAAGAGAATCAACGAGAGCGTTAAAGATATGAAGCATCCAGTGGCATACACGGTGGAAAACTACGTGATCATCCCGAAAACTCACCTTGACGAGTACAACAACACTTGCACGAGAGTTGAAATACAAGCGAGGGGAATCCAGTTCTCCGGTAACGGGAAGGATTTCGAGGAAGTACCCTCCATCACCCACGTGAAGGTGGGGGAGGAGATTATAAGCAGGAAAGAGGAAAAGTATTACTAACTATTTAATATTCAAGGCAATGATAAAAGCGACTATTGAAATTGACAACGGCACTCACGTGGTGCTATTACAGGATGAAGAGGGTAACAAGATGGTAACGTCCGTCCTCCCCCTCCTCGACATGATAAAGTCAGGGAAGGATATACTGGTGGAAGGGGATAACGTGGTGGCGGGGAAGGTTAAAGATTACATCATCAACCTTAAAGAGAACCTGGATATACTGGAAGACATCAAGGAGATGGTGGGGAAGGAGCCGCCACCCCGAGTGAAGCGTTAACCGGGTTACTCGAGTACATCAAGGACCACAAGATACCCGTTGAAGAGTTGAATAAACTAGGTATATACAGTAACACTACAACGATAGGAAATAACGGGAAGTATTCCATGATAAACGTGCAGGTGGCAGTCAGGTTTGAAGATATAGCGATGCAGGGAGGGGAGGAAGAAGGCCCCACCCTCGACGTGCTGTTCGTGTTCTTCAACGTGAAGGATATTAACGGTGAACTGGTACCACACTTCATGATACCATCGTTAAACAATGACAACGCTTACATCATGGAAGAAGGACACGACGATCCAGTATCGCTAGTCAAGAAAGCACTGGGAGATTACAAGCTATCAGAAGGAGACATGGAATACCTCGGGTGGGAGGGAGACACTCCCCCTAACCTGACTAGAGATGATATAAACGAGATGGTAAAAATAGACGATTGCTGGGTATCAGTAACACGAAAAGTACCTAGAAAATTGATAGTACGTGAATAGCATTTTATCAATCTATATTTAAACACCACCCCCTCCAACCCAACTATAATTAACAGTGACCAATTCAACAACAAGGGAAGGAGGGGGTTTCCTTTACCCCACCACCAAACCAGTTAACATTATTTATAGTCAAAAATTTGTTTTTCTCGCACGTATATAATATATTATATATATACTATATATATTAACCACCACCTACCCCCCCCATACGTGTATTCAATTTTTCAATTTACCCCTCTTTTTTTTCGAGCGGGATGGGGTCTATAAACAGCGAGACCCCATACCAGCACCAGTTAAAATGGCGTGGAACATTATACTTTTTAACAAAACGTTCCACGTGGAACATATCAAAATTTGAATCACGTTCCACGATAACACACCCCCACCAAACAGGTATGTATGGAGAGGGGAGGGGGTATGTTTTATATATAGATGGCAGGGGGAGGGGTGTTAAACAGAACGGGGTGGAGAGGGATATAGTATATACAAGTACAGATGGGCGGGAGGGGGTATCAAAAATTACAATCATAATAGGTATAGAGCATTATACCCCCACCTCACCACTTCATTAATGCAATCCGAAACCTCCCCCACCCATGTATATTCATTTTCTTTTGTCGGGTGGGGGGTAAAAGTTTTTACCTTTTCGTTTGATGTTCCCCCACCCCTGTAAACTGATTCTACTATTATACTGGTGGGGGTGTGTTAAACTAATTTTAACAACGTTCCACGTGGAACATATCAAAATTTGAATCACGTTCCACGATAACTGAATTTCATACCTTATATATATGGTATAACAAAAAGTTATACTCCCCCTCCCCGAAAAAGAAATCCATACCTTATATATATAGGTATAATAGATTGGTGGGGGTGGGGGTTTATACCTTATATATATAGTATACACCATCCCCGTGCGGTTAATAACAAGATTATTGGGTGGGGAGTGGAGATAATACACCCACCCCCTCCCCGATCTACGTCTATACCCCAACCCCCGAAATATATTCGGTACTTCACCCCTCCCCCTTTCACTTCATCAGTCATTCTATAACTTTTAGTTATACTCTTTCCACTATATCTATGACTACTAGTTATAGTATGGTGGGTGTGAGGTGGTGCGCAACGCTATTGCGTGGTGAATTCGTTCATATATCGAGTATAACGATGTTGTTCTTCTTCACGTGTATTGTATTCCCCACCCTCTCGATCGTGTATCTATCGTCTTCTATTAACGTTCTATCTATATATAGTCACTCTCTTTCGTTCTGGGTGGGGTGATCTGTTCTTGTCATCTATATCACTCCCCTCCCACCCCCTTTTTACCTGTTTCTCCCTGTTTCCTGTATCGCACCCCCTTCCCTGTTCGATGCCTTTTTCGGGAATTTCTGTTAAATTCTTAACATGATGTTATATTCTAGTGTTAAAAGTTAAACTATAACTTATAGTTTTACCCCTGTTTTCGGGGTATGAATATATATTTTACAAACTTTAACATAGTTATATTCCATTGATTTATATATAGTTACACCACGTTATTTACTTTTGCTTACACTTTTATCGTTGAATGTATTGTATCGTGTTGAACTTTTGCGTACCTTTGTGTCAACAAGATGAGGGAAGGAGTTCTTATCACGGTTGAGGCATCAAGGTTCTAACAGGACAACACCTATCTAGGTGGTGAAACGGTGGACACGGTTAGAACCCAGGGTGAACAGGTTACCGGGTCGGTGGTATATATAGAGACTGAGACTACCCCCCTCCACCCGGATCAATAACGCTAGTATCCCGTTCCTCTTCATTTCTCTCTAGTTCTTTGTTTATTGAAGGTCGTTAAGCGTGAATCCATGATGATGAATCATTATATTGACCTGTATATATTTACTTGTTGGGTAGGATAACACACGGCCGGGTAGCCAAGCCCGGGGTAGACGGGTTGATTGATCAGTCATTGACTAACAACCACGTATCAAAACAATGTAAAGCGTTATACTATAACGTGTTACATATGGTAAATATAAATCAGCGGTTAGGGGGTGACGGTGACGGATGCTATAACGTTATAAATTGCGTCCCGTGGCGGGGATGATCCACCCCACCCCCGACCGCTAGAGATCAATTTACACTATCAACATTCGAGGGGCATGGATGCCTTGACGGGGTTCGATTCCCCCACCCTTGACCATTAACATTTAAACTTGAATACCATGATGAAATACTTGATCACTTCTTTAATACTTACCGCTATCTCGATTCTAGTTGTAGTGGTATCCCCCTCCCCCGTCCATGATTCAAGCGAGATCGTTGCCTCCATGCGTGACAACGTGTATGAATCAATAACATTAAAACTGGGGGACGGGTGTACCGTGGACGAGATAGCCAGCGAGTACAACGCTAACAGGTCATTCTATGACAACTTGAAAGATAACGAGATTCAAACACTATAACGTTAGATACCATGAAAACGAACGAGCAAATTTTTGAAGACATAAAGAAACAAGGTTGCATTACCGAACAACAAATTAGATTACTGAAAACTAGGGGAAACCAACAAAACAAAGACGTGTTTGATTACTCTTTACTTGACACCGAACAATTCGGATACGGTATACCCCTCACCCCCGACCAGAACGAGAAGGGGTTAGCCTTCCTTCGTGACAAGGCGTACACCCCGAAGGGGAACATTAGAAAGAATTGCCCGTTCGGGTATCGTGAGTTGAACATCATCGACACCGAAACCGAGTTCACTTTTCACGGGTTCTATGACGCCGGGAGAAGAGATCACGTGAACCTGTTGCCGTTGTACGGTATCGGGGGGATGGAATATTACTATGACGGTGAAATTCATGTAATCGGGTGATCATGGAAAAGACTAGAGTAGTGTTTAGAACCGGGAAAAAGCTAGGAATGACCATAGCTATATTCCCGGATACCATAGAAGGGGACGAGATACTGGCGTACGACAAGCACCATTACACGGCTAGCAAAAGTAGTATCATGAAACACACCCGCCCCACCACCGTGGACGAGTTCGAAGATTTATTTCATGAACTCAAACGATTTCACTATAAAAACAAAATCCTGGCGATAAGGAAAAAATGCGTTAAAATAGAAAGACATGGAAAATAAAGAATACACCACACGTAAAATTAAATCCGCTTTCAACAAGCTAGAGAAGGATGGAAAGAGGGTAACGGTTACCACTATCAGCAAGATACTAGGACACCCCCTCACCGATGACGAGAAACGTCTTGTCGAGATCGAGAGAGAGCAACGGAAATGGAAAGAACAAGCGAGGAAAGAGAGGGAAGAACTTGTTCCCGTTGAAATAAAGATAGAAATAAGGTGGGTAAGAAGTAAAACGTGGTGGAACAACCCTAACGGGGTGGCCACCGTGGTAGACGAGAACGGGAATATCAAATATTTCTCTTACAGGTGTAGCGGGTGCGGGTACGACAAGCGAACGGAATGCGTGGCCGGCCTGCTGGATCAATGCACGAGGGGGTTAATGTGGAGAAGTAAATCAACGATAGGATTCCGGAGACAAAAGGACGTGTTTGTATCGTGGGAAAGAGGGGGACTTGAAAGGATATTCGAGCAGTTCAAGAAGTGGGGATACAAGGTTGAACACACCGATCTCGAAAGGTACGATCTAATTTACATTTACAAGAACAGGAAAAATAGATGAAACGAAGGTATTACATAACCCCCTCCCGCCTCGATAACATAACCGTGAGAAAGAACGGGAAGGTAACAAGAACGTTGAAGGGAGGGGAGCTGTACACCGGGATAGAGGCTATAAAATACAACATCCTTCACCTCCTATCACCCGTTGACATGGAGACCGAGGACACTTTTACAATGAATGGAAGAAGATACAAGAAACTAGTTTAAAAATATAACATCATGAGACACAAGAGATTATCACAAAAAGAGATAGATTTTATTTGCAAGGAACTATTAGAACCATTGAGAAATAGGGTCGAGGAAGTGAAAAAAAAGATAGCCGCTAAAGCGATCGAGTTCATTGACAGCAACACCCCACCCGAGTTACTCCCGTTCATTAAATCGAATAGTCCATTCTTGAAGGCGATGAACGTTATGTTCTTCGGAAGTCTAAGATTCGAGGATAGATATATTCATCTTGGCGAGTACGTGGCGGATAACTGGTTACTAGAGAGCAAGGCTAGAACAGACTGCGAGGGATTAATAAACGATATTGAATCCGTGTACGATGAATTAAATAGAACTAGGAACAGGATCAATTGCGCCTTGAACACGATAGGAACGACAAAAAAATTGGAGCAAGAATGGCCGGAAGCTTATCAAATTTACATCAACCACTTGAAAGAAGAGGAATCTAGCGAATCGACCCCGACCCCCGGGTGTGATCAAGTGGAAAGTCTTAGAGCCGAGTTATCATCACTTAAACAGCCGGGAAATGATTGATTACGTCATGTTTGTATCGAGGTTCATATCGTGGGGAGGGCTACTTTTCTCCGCCGGGTTCTGGATCGCAAGCGAGAACGAGGGGGAGATGATACTTGGATTCATGGGAACCGTGGCATTTCTTACCCTCACGATTAGATTACACCCCCAACCCTTTTATCGTTTTCTAAGATGGATAGGATTAAGAGACGACAAGTTCGACAAGTGACCCCCGTCATGGAGGCTGACATCATGGCGTTGTTATCCGTTGGCATGGACAAGAAGATCGTGGCCAGCGTGTTCAACGTGTCACTTAGAACGGTTTATAACATACAACAAAAAGATGATGGAAATTAACGTTGACAACCTCATGAAGGAACTCCGGCTGGTCGAGGGGAGCCAGAAGATGATAGCCGTGGCCTTGAAAATGGAAGAGGTCCCCCTCCCCGTGATCGAGAAGGTAACAGGATTCGACAAGAAGGCCGTTTACAGGCTCTACAATCAACTATCTTCCCGCTTGACGAGTAAACTATTGATCGAGGTGAAAAGAGCTGTCCTATACGCCTCTATCAAGTTCAAGGTTTACAAGTGTCTCGGGGTGGTGGTTGTCACGATTGAGGATGACATCCCCCCCTCCAAGTTCCGTATGTTCCCTCCCACCCGTAAACCGGAAGACATACGTTCCTTCATGGACAAGGGTATGTACGAGAGGGTGAGGCTAGAGGACACGGTGTACGGGAACAAGACTTTCAGTCAACTATTAAGCGAGTAAATTAAACACTATGGTATACACTGTAAGAGGTAACATAACGCAACTCATGGAGCTGCAATCATTGCTGGACGCTCACGGGTACAAGAACACTTCAACCATTAAGAAAAAGTTAACGGTTGGTTGCAAGGCTAGATGTATTCACGTGAGCATGGACTTGAAAAAATACAAGACGACAACTGAACTAGTGCAACCTAGTCTCACTTTCGGGGTGTTCATGGAAACGCACGGGAGGAAGTTAAGGAATGACGAGGCCCTCTGTAACGAGATCATGAAAGAGGTTTTCGATTTCGGATGCCTCATGAAGGGTGACAAGGAGAGGGTGGCGAGGTGCATGATAGAATTTCACAAACGTAAACTGCAAACTTATGGAGACACAGAAGTTCATGGTAACGAGTAAAAGGAACGATTACCTGCACGCATACTATACCGAGTACGAGGTGGGGGATGATAACGACCGAGAAATAGCGATGAAGGCTATCGAGAGATGCAAACCACCTCTCCTTGACCTGAAAATAGAGGAGGTCCCGAACCGTCCTAGACGATCCATGTTCGTGTACACGATAGAGTTGAAGTACACCGAACTCGTGGACTTGTGTTACACGTCTCGAATAGAGATGTACTTTGATGTTGATTTTGAATACCCTATAATTGAAATATTATGAAAACAGTTACAATTCCATTCGATTTAGAAATGGCGAAAAAGATTCAGAGCGGTGAAGGGGAGGGGAAAATAGTAGATAAAACAGGAACAGAGTACGAGATAGTCAAGTGGAACGCTAGGGGTGATTACCAACTAATAGGCGTTTTCTTTGACAAACAAATTAATGCTTCGAACGCTCGTTCATTTACCACGCAGGGCATATATGACCTGACAGAGGAGGGTGGTTTGGATTTACAACTGGAATTACCATGGTACTTGACATACGAGGAAGGGCAATACTTGACTATGGAATCAAGAGATATGAATTACGTGCTTATTTATAATTCATACTTGAAAGGAGAAAAGAATCCAGTCAGCTATCACGTGTTTTTTAACACTATTAACAAGGAGTTATATCTCAATTCATATTGTGATGATGAAATGGGAGTAGAAACAATTAGACCCTCCACCCTCTCCGAGATAGAGTTGATGCACGAGTTGTTGAGAGAAAACGGGTATACATGGAACCCGGAGACGAAACGAGTTGAAGACGTGAAGAAAGAGCCGGAACACGAATTTAAACCGTTTGACCATGTATTGGTGAGAGATGATGACGAGCAGCATTGGATATGTGATTTTTTCTCTAATGTAGAAGAGGATAGAACTTTCTGTTGCGTTGGAGGTACGTGGCATCAATGTATACCGTACGAGGGGAACGAGCATCTAGTAGGTAAACAGGCAACCCCGGAAGAACATGAGGACTAGGATCAAGAATAAACGAATGAAAAGGCAGTTGTACGAGTGGCACGTTGCCATGCTACTACTTTACGGGGAGGGGGACAAGATCAAGTCATACCGGAAGTGGCTGAGGGAAGTGAACAACACTAAAATACCCGGGAGATGAGAGATTTTTTCGAGTTAATTAACGAGTACCCGATCACCTCCTTGCTAGTAGCGTGGTTCATCATAAAACTGGTTAGGGTGGTGATGGGAGATTGGAAAAATGAAGATTAAATTTATCACTATCTGCAATGGAAGAAAACTATTTAACACTGGATGTCAACGAGCTTATTAACGATAACATCAAGACGCTCGTTAGCGAGAAAGACAAGCGAATCGCTAACCTTGAATCAAGGCTAGAGAACGCCAACTCTAAAATTAAGGAATTACGAGGTAAACTAGATCACGATGATAACGCTAATTTCATCTTGGAATTAATAAAAAAGAGGTGGGAGAGAGACAAGGATGTTAACGACGCGGAACACTGTTACAACCTGATTAGTAACATCATGCACACGCTAGGATACTCCCCCACCCGATCGGTGTGTATCACTCCATACGGTAGTTTCGTTAAATCGTTAATTATAAACTATTACGATGACAGGGAGATTCTTAGAAGAGTGTTCAAGGAACTTGGATTGAATCAAGCTATCGAGTCATTGAATGACTACACTTTGCCCGTACACCTGAGCAAGAGCGATTTAATGGATTTCGTTCACAAGCCAAAGTATCTTGTTAACGGCGAGAATTACGAGTGGGGGGCGTGTAACTATACACGCCTTGACGGGTATCCACTTCAAGAGTGGTGCAAGAGTCCTTACATTAACGAACCGGACGTTGGAGAAGAGATACTTGAAACGATAAGAAAGAAGAGGGGGGAGTGGGTAATACTTACCAGAATTGACAAGTACATGAAGATAGACGATAACCTGTTGAATAACATCGCTAAAATACTTGTTAACAGGTTGGATGAAAGTAATAGTAACATTAAAGATTTCTTTGATAGAAATTTTGTGAAATTATCCGATGAAACTCAAAAATTGTTGTTCCATCTTGTCACCACTGATGACAATCATTACAAGACATTTAATTTCAATAAACTCTCCCCCACCTCGAAGGTTAAATACCTTGACACTCTACCTGTACACGAGGCTTTCGACGTGACTAGAAGGCACATGAACCCGGAAGAGGCGGTAGAATACATAATCAAGAGACACGAGAATGAAACTAGATGAATTTTTAGATAAATACTTGCCAAATAACAAAGAATTATGGCTAGAAGTAAAGGATAATAATCCAGATTTTAGAGGGATAACTACAATGTTAATTCTTAGGAATTCATTCAATAATGAAGTATTCAGTCTTGCCATCAAGGAGTTCTTTCAAAAGGTGTGCGAGGAACAGAAAGCTGAATGTATGAGACAAATCTCGTGTAAATATATGAATTCCGTGAACGTGTACAAGGAACCCCCCTCCCTTGATATGCTGGAACAGGCTATTAATGAAGCACCCCTCCCCACCCGCTTGCTGGCGACATGATTGTCGGGAGCAAAATGTAATAATCTGGTCGCCTTACAAATAAGGTGACCAAAATTTAAACAAATGATTATGACACAAGAAGAGTTTGTTAAAAAGTTCTGCCCGAATACGATAAAAAACTAAAAGAAGAGATTCCTGATTTTGATTCCCGAAGAGGAAACGAGGCATTTTGGTTATTTATGGACTTTTGTAATAAATATTTTGGAGAGGCCCTGGAAAACTTCGCTAAAAGAATTTGTAATAAGCAAAGAAAGGTATGCGCCAATGATGCTAAATGTAAATTTAATAATGACGTGTTTAGTAGCAGGTCAACATCTATCTATAGTATAATGGATGCAATATTAAATGCGGAACAACCTAAAATAGAAGACCTATGAAAATAGCAGGATGCATCATACAGAACCGTAATATTATAGAGAGCAATCAACATACCTTTCACGCCATTTACAAGGGGAAGAATATCTATGTGTCCTCGATTCACAATCTTGGAAAACCAAAATACGATCATCTTACCCGGTTTAACATTTACGTGATAGATAACAAGACCGAATTACTTGATGTTGATTCCTATGAAGATTTTCATAACATCAGAGATGCAATAATATTCGCTCTTAAAGGAGCTTGTTTGATTAAATGAAAGACATATGACAAAACAAGAAGTTATTCAAGCCTTGATGAATGGTGTGAAAATAGTTTTTATTTAGAAAAGGAGGATTAAATATAAAAGTTAAAGATTTAAGCATATCAACGAAAATTTATAGTGTTAACGCCGATGAGATAATATCAGTAAGTATTGATGCAATCATTAAAATAAATAATAAAATTAAAATAACAATTGACGATTATTGTTATGATACAAATGAAGATGCGGATGTAATTAAAACAATGAATGATAATTTATTCCTTAATTTTAATCAGGCACAAGAAGAACAATCAAGGTTACGGGAGGAGGTTATCAGATCTAGGTTCGAGGATATGTCCAGGGCTATCACTGATTACAACGCCGTTATATTGAAGTATTTTAACAAACCGTTATCAACATTAGAAGAATTATGAAACAATTTGATTTAGAAAAAGCAAAACTTGGATACCCGGTTTGCAATGGATATGGCTGTCCCGCAAAAATAATATCTTTTGATAGCAACCTATTCCCAGGTTATCCAATCGTGGCAATAATGTCGTCCGGATCAGGGGTTGAAACACAGGGTTATTTTACCTTAAAAGGAGAATGCAGTCTTGATTTTCCTGATTCACATTTTAATCTCATGATGACTGGGAAAGAACCGGATCATATATCTAGCGATGTAGAATTAACAGAAGTTATGACAATATAGAAATTAAAACATTATGAAACCATTTGACATTGAACTAGCTAAAGCCGGGTATCCTGTATGCACGAGAGATGGAAGGCCCGTGAGAATATTGTGTTTTGATAGGAAGAGTGTGGATGGATATTCGATACTGGCATTGGTCGACGAGGGCAACTACGAAAGTTTTATAGTATACACCTCCCGTGGTAAATTTTCTAATCATGAAAAAGACGATGATCCGTATGACCTTTTCGTGGCTTCCGTGAAAAAAGAAGGATGGATTAATATTTACGATAATGGATCAACGAGTAAAGCTATATATCCATGCAAGAAGGACGCGTTAGATTGTCATGATCCGGTTGGATATATAACAACAATTAAAATAGAATGGAAGGAATGATATGACACCAGAACAATTTATCCAAGCTCGTTGCTGTGACGAGAACGGAAAGATTATTCGTGACACGATCACGATTGACGAGGCGCAAGCTATATTGAATCTTGCAAGGGAAGACGAGAAACGGATCGTGAAAGAAAAATGCGAGAAATTATTTCGTGGTTTCCTGCTTAAAGCCTTTCTCAAAAGTGCTTCAAACGAGCCGTTTGACCAAGAGGGGGAATTCAAGAAATTAATGGATAAAATATGAAATACTTGATATTACATGACGGGGAAGCATTTTACACTGATTGGTTCTCCGTGGAAAATAATTACATACCGGGCATGGTTGTATTTGACTTGGTCGCTGACGTGTTTACTGATGACGGTAATGTATGGCATAAAATAGGAATAGATTATTTATAATTTGAATCATGAACACGAAACTAACGATTGACGAGATAGAGCTTGATAGCACGGATAAAGCGATTGACTGGGAGCAACGCAGGTACGAGATAGCGAAAGATGCTCTAGCCGGAATCATATCAGAGGAAAGTATTCCCGGTACTGATCCATTTCATTATATTGACAAAGATGTAAGTCGAGCGATAGAATATGCTGACGAGTTAATTAAGCATCTTAAATCTAAATAATTATGCAAGAATACATTTGGGCGCAGGTAGTCAAAATGACTACAAACAAAATAGATGAAGGTCAGATTATTACAGTATCTGATTGGTGTTTACTTAATACAAAATAATCATGGAAGAATATAAAGTAGGCGAAACCTTCCAGTTCGGACTCAAGACGTTGGAGTGCGTGGAACAGGAGGGAAATTTTTGTGCTAATTGTTTCTTGCAACTATTTTCAGAAGATGGATGCTAGTTCCTTAATGATCACGTGGTTGGTTATTGCAGTAAATTCTTTAGGGAAGACAAGAAGAGCGTGATATTCATTGAAGTAGAAGAAACCGATAAACAGGAATAGCTATGGCAACAAGATTGAGACACAAGGAGACCGGGTTATATTGGACTAGAGCTAGAGGGTTATCCACATCCTACAAGGAGTTAGAACCTAGAGAACGATACATGAAAAGACACCTATCCAAAAGAGGGAAAATATACCATTCCATCACCGAGAAACAGAAGGAAGAATGGTTAGGAAAGTATGCAAATGAATTTGAAATTGAAACGATTTAGCAATGAAATTTGACGAGATATACAAGCCCCCCCCTCCACGACAATTTCGGGGCATGGGTCAGTACTAAAGTAAAGAAACTTAAACAAGAGGTATAGTTATGGGAATGATAAATGAAGTTAAACAGGCATTTATTGATAATATCCAAGAACATCCATCAAAAGAAACTGTTGATATATCTCTAGGTATAATAATGGTAATCATGGAGCCAGAGGATATTTATGAAATGCTCATGGACATCTATATGCAAAACTATATAGAAGATGATGAACTGGACAAATACGTCAAAGAGGCAGCATTATTTTATCGTGAAGTATCTAAACCATTATAGTCATGGATCAAATAGTAACTTTAGAAACGGCAAAACTGGCGGAGGAGGTGGGGTATGATGGTAACTTCTTGTACCAGTATATGTATGGAGATGATACCCCCACCCCAAACATGATGTTTTGTGACGAGGCACCGATTGAGGTTGATGATTTAGATTTCGATGCAGCCTATCCAGGTTATGATATTGCCGCCCCTACCCAAACCGCTTTATCAAGGTGGTTAAGGGAGAAGCATGATATGTATGTATCAGTAGATATTGCGATATTTAAAAGAGGATGGAACGCGTGTATTATATCAATCCCAAAAGAGTTAGTTTGTACTAACGCTAGAGGGTTCGATACATACGAGGAAGCTATGGAAGAAGGTTTGAAACTAGCTTGTAAAATTGTTAAAGAAAGGAGGTCAGAATGATTTTGCCATTTGTATGGCTTATCGCAATTGGGATAGCTTGTTATATCGTATCATCATGCATTGATGGTATATTCTATAAATCAACGCTATCATTTTTGGGGGGAGCGTTAGTTGGTATAGCTGTAATTAAAATTATCGCAAGTTATGAACCGACAGTCATAGATTACATGAGGGGGAGGGTGGACGTGAACATACAGGAAACATACGTTGATTCCGTCCTCGTCAAGAGAGACACGATAATAACTTACAAGAAATAAATACCACTATCATGTCCGTGATCGAATTAAACAAGATGGCCGAGTACGCTTGGAGTAAAGACTACCTGTTACTCAAGAAATTACTTGATGAAGGTTGGACAGGTATCATCGCAAGAACATATTTCAGCGTTGATTTATCATACAAGTCCTTGTTACGTGGATGGTACGAGTACAGGGTGGGGGGAATGCCGATAACGGCGAGCAACCTCGAACTGGCAAACCCCTCCCTCTCGATAGAGGAAAACTTCGTCAAGATATGCGAGGAAAATAAAGTTGAATTTTTAATACCGGATAACTATATAAAAGACGAATCATGTTAGACATCAAAATTTTCAGGAACGTACCATCCGAACTGTACGTTGGTATATACGGCAACGGGATGGTAAGCATATACAAGGAGACGATGGATTACTTCTCCAAGTATGACGGTATCACCATAGGCATGGGGAATGACGAAAGGTTATATTTCAAGTTCACGAAAAACGATAACGAATCGTTCAAGATAAAACGGAGCAAGTCAGGATCGGCTTACGTGAATACTTCAAAGATGTTCACTATGAACGATATAGACAAGAAAGAGCGGGTGGGGAGATACCGGCTAGAACCCGTGAAAGGTATCGAGTACTACAAGGGATTCTACGCCCTTGAATGGGTATCCGATCCCACCCTCAAGAAGAAAGACACCAAGGAATTCGAGGAAGAAGTTGAAAAAGCGGTGGGGGAGTATGAAAAAGATTTGCAACGGAAGTTGGAATTTAAAGATTAAGTCGTATATTTGCATCGTTACTATGCAAGCCCACGAGAGAGTAACAATGGTATAAGAAACTTTTTCCTACTAACCATATAGTAGAAAACCCCGGTACTTGATCATGGGCTTGCTCAAGGCCGGGTTTTTTAATGCCCGGCAAGGAGGGAAGTAACGAGAGTTATTTTGGAACCACCTCTCCCCCGGGCAATCACTCTTGATCACTCAAGCCGGCCCAAAAGTTCCAACTGACGGTGATGATCCCGAGGAAATCCAAGCAATGCCGGACGACGACAACTTGGTCCTTTGCATGGTCGAAAGACTATTATACTAACTCCCCTTTCAAGGTAGGGTCAGGATCAAGCCACGATGGTCTCTAGTGATGAGTCTCATCATAACCATGCTGGTTCTCGTTCTTCCCTTCTTGCACCTCCTCCTATCATATATACAATTATGGTAGTAGTATACTAAACTATATATAGTACATCTAGTATATATGTAGTATATATAGTAGAGAAGATGTTAAGGCTTTAGGGTGGCAGTGGGTATCATGCAAGGTAAAGAATCGGTGTATTCTTTGATGTTGTAAATAAAAGTATTAAATTTGAGTGAAAGTAAACTCATATTGCATTTTTGTATTATAGTTTTTAAGTCGTTTCCGGCGTTGTCGTGAGACACCTGGAGGATGAGCCGAAGGCAAGGGATGTTATTCTGTAATCTGACATAATATTTATAGCTCTTAGTTCCATCCCTCCCCCGTTCGATCGGGGGTCATCCACGCTTTGTGTCAGAAGCATGGTATCAAATTTAGGTGTTGTGGGGAGGGGTGACATCCTCCCCACTTTTGGACGGGTGGCGGAATTGGTAGACGCTAGGTTTTAAAGAGGTTCACGATAAAGTGGGAGGTACGATTAACATTCCTCCCGGCCTTAACCTCAACTTGCGAAAGTCGGGAGATAAATAGAAATCAAGGTGAAAGTCCATTCTCCCATATCGGGCAAAATCGTGAGGGTTCGAATCCCTC
>ERZ832522.3638-NODE-3638-length-16605-cov-23.188761_pt1 | contig 16605 bp, 14 predicted proteins | sample MGYA00519951_ERZ832522 | MGnify/ENA primary metagenome ERZ832522 (study PRJEB31850, sample SAMEA3708728) | human gut metagenome | biome: human gut; feature: human-associated habitat; material: faeces | place: China | collected 2014 ... | reverse complement strand
CCAGTTTGCCGCCGAGCGGGGGCGCCAGTTTCGAGACGGTGCATTTTACGTGCCGCACCTGCGGGAAGGTGGCATAAACCGCCTCGATGATGTTCGTCGCCACCCGCTCGATGGTGTGCTGCGTGATGCGCATCTGCATCTCGACGACTTCGTAGGCCGTCAGGTAGTTGACCGTCTTGCGCACGTCGTCGTCCATGGCCGCATGGCCCAGTTCGGCCGTCAGTTCCAGATCGACCGTGAAGCGGTTGCCCACTTTGCGTTCCAGCTCGTAGCAGCCGTGCAGCGCGTGGAATTCCATGCGCGTCAGAACGATGCGGTATTCCATGCTACTCGGCGATTACGAGGTAGTAATTCTTCTTCCCCTTCTGTACGAGCAGGTATTTGCCGGCGATCAGGTCGGCCTCGCCCACCGTACGTGCCGGGTCGGCGACCTTCTCCTTGTTGAGCGACACGCCGCCGCCCTGCACCATCTTGCGGCATTCGCCCTTCGAGGGGAACACCTGTGTCTTCTCGGCGCACAGATCGACGAACGGCAGTCCCAGCTCGGCGCGGGCGATACGGAACTGCGGCACGCCTTCGAACACCTGCAACAGGGTTCCTTCGTCTATTTTGCGCAGCGCCTCCGACGTCGAGCCGCCGAAGAGGATCGCCGAGGCTTCGACCGCCTTTTCGTACTCCTCTCTGGAGTGGATCATCGTGGTGATCTCCTGTGCCAGCCGCTTCTGCAGGATGCGCAGGTGGGGTGCGGCTTCGTGTTCGGCGGTCAGTGCCTCGACGGTTTCACGGTCTAACAGCGTGAAGATGCGGATGTAACGCTTGGCATCCTCGTCGCTGACGTTGAGCCAGAACTGGTAGAACTTGTAGGGCGAGGTATAGCGCGCATCGAGCCATACGTTGCCGCTCTCGGTCTTGCCGAATTTCGTGCCGTCGGCCTTGGTGATCAGCGGGCAGGTGATGCCGAAGGCCTCGGCCTCGGCGCCCAGCTTGCGGCGGATCAGCTCCGTGCCGGTGGTGATGTTGCCCCACTGGTCGGCGCCGCCCAGCTGGATTTTGCAGTTCATCGTCTCGTAGAGGTGCAGGAAGTCGTAGCCCTGAACCAGCTGGTAGGTGAACTCGGTGAACGACATGCCGTCGCCCTCGCCGTTGAAGCGTTTCTTCACGGAGTCTTTGGCCATCATGTAGTTGACAGTGATGCACTTGCCGATGTCGCGGATGAAATCGAGGAACGTGAATTCCTTCATCCAGTCGTAGTTGTTGACCAGCGCGGCGGCGTTCGGGGCGTCGGAGTCGAAGTCGAGCAGTTTGGCCAGCTGGCGTTTGATCGCCTCCTGATTGTGACGCAGGGTCTTTTCGTCGAGCAGGTTGCGCTCCTGCGATTTGCCCGAGGGGTCGCCGATCATGCCCGTCGCACCGCCCACGAGGGCCAGCGGACGGTGGCCGCACATCTGGAAGTGCTTGAGGATCATCACGCCCACCAGGTGGCCGATATGCAGCGAGTCGGCCGTGGGGTCGATGCCCAGGTAAGCCGTCGTCTGTTCTTTTTCGAGTTGTTCCTTTGCTCCGGGCATGATCGTGTGGATCATGCCGCGCCATTCGAGTTCTTCGATGAAATTCTTTGTTGCCATTATTGCGTTATTTAATTTTTATTTTGTTTTTCGGTGGAAGCGCAGTTCGGAATCTGCTTCCGCCTGACGCTCCATCGCCCGTAAATCCCGCTTTTTAAGCGGGCTATTCCACTTCCAAATCCAATGCTTTGCGGAGTTCCGCGATCAGCGGATTCTTTTCCGTCATGTATTTCACCCGGTCTTCGAGTTTGATCGGGCGTGCGGCCCGAATTTCCTCGTTGACGACCACTTCCAGTTCGATCGCTCCCGTGATGCTCGCCAGTTCGGCGATGCGCATCAGCATCCCTGTCTTGCTGCGGAGTATCTCTTCGCGCAGTTCGCTCGTCGGCACGCTCAGCGAGATCGTGTTGCCCTGCACCCTCATCAGTTCGAAGGCCGGGACGAACCGCGGACGTCGTTCCCGGATGAGGTTCAGGATCTTTTCCCGGGCGCGTTCCAGTTTCCGTTCGCACTCGGGGTCGATCGTCGCGACCTCCGGTTCGGCCGTTTCCTGCTCGGAAGGCTCCTCGTCCGGATTGCTGCCCGCCGAGGCGAGCAGTTCCGAAAGGGAGGTTCCCGAGATCAGCGGCCTCCGCACGGGCTGGGGCGCGGGTTTGGACGCTTCGGGCCGTGCGGCCGGAGCGGGAGCGGGTCCCGGGGCGGCTGCGGATTGCGCCGGCGTTTCCGGCCGGGGTGCGGCCGGCTGCGGAGCCGGGGCGGGAATCGGCGCGGACGCCGGTTGTGAGGCCTGTCCGGGTTGAACCGCTGCGGATTGCTGCGGAGCCGCCGGAACGGGATTCGGACCGGGGCGGGTCGCCGGGTCGGGCTGCGGTTGCGCCGCAGGCGTCGCCGCGACGGCCGCGGCCGCCGTTCGGGGTGTCAGTTCGGGAAGCGGATACTCCCCGGAAGATGTCAGGGTGTCATTTTTTTTTTGACCGAGTCCGGCGATTTTCATCAGGCCCAACTCGACAAGCAATCGCTGGTTCGACGATTGCCGGATCTTCCCGTCAAGTTCCGTCAGTACGGAGATGGCTCCGAACAGGAACTCGACACTGCAGGCGCCCGCCTGCGTCCGGTATCGTTCGAGCAGCGTTCCGGTCATTTCGATCAGTCGCAGCGTGTCGGGCTGCCTGGCCATCAGGAGATCCCTCATGTGGCGGTTCATACCGGACATGAAGGTCTGGCCCGAGAAGCCTTTCGACAGCACGCTGTCGAAGGCCACCAGCACGTCGACGTAGTTACCCGCGAGCAGCATCTCCGTCACGCTGAAATAGGTGTCGTAGTCCAGCACGTTCAGCGTCTGGGCCACGTTGCGGTAGTCCAGCGCCGTGCCGCAGAACGACACGGCCTTGTCGAACATCGACAGCGCGTCGCGCATGCCGCCGTCGGCCTTCTGCGCGATGAGGTTCAGCGACTCTTCGTCCGCCGAGATGCCCTCCTGGGAGGCGATGTATTTGAGGTATTCGACCGAATCTTCGACGCGGATGCGGTTGAAATCGTAGATCTGGCAGCGCGAGAGGATCGTGGGGATGATCTTGTGTTTCTCGGTGGTCGCCAGAATGAAGATGGCGTGGGCGGGCGGCTCCTCCAGCGTCTTGAGGAAGGCGTTGAAGGCTGCGGCCGAGAGCATGTGGACCTCGTCGATGATGAACACCGAGTAACGGCCCACCTGCGGGATGATGCGCACCTGCTCGATCAGCGTGCGGATGTCCTCCACGGAGTTGTTCGACGCGGCGTCCAGCTCGTGGATGTTGAGCGAACGTCCCTCGTTGAACGAGCGGCACGATTCGCACTCGTTGCACGCTTCGGCGCCGTCGGGTGCGAGGCAGTTGATGGCCTTGGCGAAGATGCGGGCGCAGGTGGTCTTGCCTACGCCGCGGGGACCGCAGAAGAGGTAGGCGTGGGCCAGCTGGCCGCGCTCGATGGCGTTCTGGAGCGTCGAGGTGATATGTTTCTGCCCGACGACCGACCGGAAGGTCGCGGGGCGGTATTTGCGTGCGCTGACGATGAAATCACTCATAGTGTTGCAAAGATACGAAATATGAATTAAGAATTAAAAATTAAGAATTAAAAATTATGTGCCGTGCTCCGGCACGACAAATTGGCGGTTGTTGGCAGTTGTTCTGTGACAAATAATGACACTATGTCCTGGATTCGGAGTTGGCAGGGGTTTTGCTCAATTCACAATTCAGAATTCAAAATTAAAAATTACATATTATGAACATCAACACTCTTACCATCAAGGCGCAGGAGGCGCTGCAAGCGGCGCTCTCGCTGGCGCGGGAGCGGGGACAGCAGGCTGTCGAACCGCTCCACCTGCTCGCGGTGCTGATCCGCGAGGACGATTCGCTCTCGACGTTCCTGCTGGGGCGCGTGGGAGTGAATGTACGTTCGCTGCGCGACGAGGTCGGCCGGGCCGTGGCGTCGCTGCCGCGCGTCGAGGGCGGCGGCGAGCAGTTCTTTGCGCAGGACACCTCGAAGGCGATCCAGCGCGCCGTGGACTTCACGAAGAATTTCGGCGACAAATACGCCTCCGTCGAACACCTGCTGCTGGCCCTCGTGGCCGAGCGCGGGCAGGCCGCCGACATCCTCAAACGCAGCGGCGCGACGGAAAAGGAGCTGATTGAGGCGATCCGCACCTTCCGCAAGGGTGCGACGGTCGATTCGCAGACCTCCGAGCAGCAGTTCGACGCGCTGGGCAAGTATGCCATCAACCTCAACGAGCAGGCGCGCTCGGGAAAACTCGACCCGGTCATCGGGCGTGACGAGGAGATCCGCCGCGTGCTGCAAATCCTTTCGCGGCGCACGAAGAACAACCCGATTCTCGTGGGCGAGGCCGGCGTCGGCAAAACCGCCATCGCCGAGGGCATTGCCCGCAGGATCATCGACGGCGACGTGCCCGAGAACCTGAAATCGAAGGTCATCTACTCGCTGGACATGGGTGCGCTGATCGCAGGCGCCAAGTACCAGGGTGAGTTCGAGGAGCGTCTGAAAGCCGTCGTGCAGGAGGTTACGGCCAGCGAGGGCGAGATACTGCTCTTCATCGACGAGATCCACACGCTGGTCGGCGCCGGCAAGTCGTCGGGTGCGATGGATGCCGCGAACATCCTCAAACCGGCCCTTGCGCGGGGCGAGCTGCGGACCATCGGAGCCACGACGCTCGACGAGTTCCAGAAATACTTCGAGCAGGACAAGGCCCTCGAACGCCGTTTCCAGAAGGTGATGGTCGACGAGCCTTCGCAGGAGGACGCCATCTCGATCCTCCGCGGCCTGAAGGAGCGTTACGAAAACCACCACCAGGTGCGGATCAAGGACGAGGCCATCGTGGCCGCCGTCGAGCTTTCGACGCGCTACATCACCTCGCGGTTCCTGCCCGACAAGGCCATCGACCTGGTGGACGAGGCCGCCTCGCGGCTGCGTCTGGAGATGAACTCCGTGCCCGAGGAGATCGACACGCTCGACCGCCGGGTCCGCCAGCTCGAAATCGAACGCGAGGCCATCCGCCGCGAGAAGGACAAGGAGCGCGTCGAGCACCTGACCAAGGAGATCGAGGAGCTGAAGGCCCGTGACGCCGAGATGCGTGCCAGGTGGCAGGGCCAGCGCGATCTGCTCAAAAAGATTCAGGCCAACAAGGATAAGATCGAGTCGCTGAAAGTCGAGGCCCGGCAGGCCGAACGGCAGGGTGACTACGGCAAGGTGGCCGAAATCCGCTACGGCAAGATTCAGGAGGCCGAGAAGGAGATCGCCGCTTTCCAGGAGGAGTACCGCCTCGCTTCGGCCAGCGGTTCGATGATCAAGGAGGAGGTCGACGCGCAGGACGTCGCCGAGGTGGTGTCGCGCTGGACGGGCATTCCCGTGACGCGCATGCTGGCCTCGGAGCGCGAGAAACTGCTCCACATGGAGGACGAACTCCACAAGCGCGTCATCGGGCAGGAGCAGGCCATCGCGGCCATTTCCGACGCCGTGCGCCGTTCGCGCGCCGGGCTGAACGATCCCCGCAAGCCGATCGGTTCGTTCATCTTCCTCGGTACGACGGGCGTCGGCAAGACCGAGCTGGCCAAGGCGCTGGCCGAGTTCCTGTTCAACGACGACCAGATGATGACGCGTATCGACATGAGCGAGTACCAGGAGCGGCACGCCGTGTCGCGGCTTGTCGGGGCGCCTCCGGGATACGTCGGTTACGACGAGGGCGGCCAATTGACCGAGGCCGTGCGGCGCAAGCCCTATTCCGTGGTGCTGCTCGACGAGATCGAGAAGGCGCATCCCGACGTCTTCAACATCCTGTTGCAGGTGCTCGACGACGGCCGGCTGACCGACAACAAGGGCCGTACGGTGGATTTCCGCAACACGATCATCATTATGACCTCGAACATGGGTTCGCAGGTGATCCAGGATAACTTCGCCGAGGCCTTCGACGGCAGGAAGCTGCCCGAAGAGGTTGTCGAGCGGACCCGCCTCGCGGTGATCGACCTGCTGAAACAGCAGCTCAAACCGGAGTTCCTGAACCGTATCGACGAGATCGTGATGTTCGAGCCGCTGACGCACAAGGACATCGAACGCATCGTCGACATCCAGTTGGGCATCGTGCGCAGAGTGCTTTCGGAGAACGGCATCCGGCTGGAGTACAGCGACAAGGCGCGCGAATGGATCGCCTCGGCGGGTTACGATCCGCTCTATGGCGCACGTCCCGTGAAGCGGGTCATCCAGCGCTATGTGGTCAACGACCTTTCGAAGCGGATTCTTGCCGGCGAGGTCGACCGCTCGAAGCCGATCGCGATCGACGCCGGGCAGGACGGGCTGACGTTCTCGAACTGACGCCGCCCGGCAGAGTGAAAAAGGGTTCCGATGATTCGGAACCCTTTTTCGTTTACCGGACGTATCTGCTGAAAAACTTCCACAGCTCTTCGCCCGTGTCTACGCCCGTCTCTTTCCAGGAGTGCTTTCCGCCGACGGTCTCGTAGAGCCAGACCTCGTTTCCGTCCGTGCCCTCCGTGTAGCGGTGGGCGATGACCTGCAAGCCGCCGGGGCGGGAGGGCAGGGTGTCGATCCGCTCTGCGAGGCATTTGTTCTTGGCGGCCCAGTAGCCGACCGCGGTCGGGACGGAGACATAGGCGCCCCAGCCCCCTTCGTTGCCGAGGTCGCCTTCCCAGCGGGTCGTCCGGTCTTCGGTGCCGTGGATTTCGAACAGCGGAATCGGATGCGGATTGCGGTCCGAGCGGAGGATTTCGACGGACATGAACCCGGCGACCGGTCCGAGGGCCGCATAGGTCTCCGGACAGCGCGAGGCCAGCAGGTAACACATGTCCCCGCCGTTCGACATACCCGTGCAGAAGACGTTGCGGCGGCTCAAACCATGTTTTTTCTGAAGGTGCCGGATCAGTTCGGAGAGGAACCGCACGTCGTCGACGGCCATATCGGCCTGAAAGGGGTAACCCACGTTCCAGCATGTTTTGCCGCGGCCGTCGCGTTCGCCCTGCGGGTAGCAGACGGCGAAACCGTGGCGGTCGGCAACGCGGTTCATGTCGAACCGTTCCGGGTCGCCCTGTCCTCCGTAGCCGTGGAGGACAATGACCAGCGGTGCGCCGTCGGGCAGCCCTTCGGGCAGGTGGAGGCGGTAGGTGCGGTCGATGCCGCCCGAACGCAGCGTGTGGCCGGGCGTCTGCGCGAGGCAGGTTCCCGCTGCGAAAAGCAGCAGGCAGGAAAGGGAGTGCAGGAGGTATTTCATCATTTTGAGTATTAGAGTCCTTTGCGGGCGAGGCGCCAGGCCAGCGCGTTGTAAAGCCGGATCACGGGACCGCGCCAGCCGGCGGGCAGGGCGTTCAGGGCGCGGACCTTGCGCAGCGTGCGGCGGTAGGTTCGCGTCCAAGCGAAGAACCGGGCGGCGCGGGCGGCCTCCTTCGTGCCGCCTTTAGTGCTGATGATAAGCGCTTTTCCCAGTGCGGCGCGGGCCACGAACTCCCGGTCCTCCTCGGGGGCCAGCGGGTCGTACAGCTCCTCGAACGAATGGACGGTCTTCTCGGGCGTGTAGCTTGCCGCCGAGCGGTTCGAAGCCACCCGCGAGTAGCGGACCAGCCGTTCGGGCGAGAAGCAGACTTCGTAGCGGCGGGCAATCCTAATCCACATGTAGAGGTCTTCGGCGATCTTCATGCCCTCGGGAAACAGCCCCACGGTGTCGAACACGCGCCGCGGGATGCAGCTGGCCGACGGGATGGCGATGTAGCGGTGGGCCGATTCGCGGAAGAAATTCGCCACGACGCCCCGCTCGGAGGGTGTCGGGGCCGGATAGGTCCCGTCGTGGCTTATTATTGAAAACGCCGTGCAGTAGAGTCCGCAGCCGGGGAACTCGCGGATCATGGCGGCGATTTCGGCCAGAAACCCCGGCTCCCAGGCGTCGTCGGCGTCCAGCAGGGCGATGTATTCGCCCGTCGACTCTGCGATGCCGCGGTTGCGCGCGGCGCAGACCCCGGCGTTGGACTGCCGGACGAGCCTTACGAGCGGCGAGCCGATCGCACGCACGATCTCCGCGCCGCCGTCGGTCGAACCGTCGTCCACGACGATGATCTCCTGCGGGGGGCGGGTCTGCGCCAGGGCCGAGCGTACGGCCGCGCCGATTTCCAGCTGCTTGTTGTAGAGGGGTATGACGACCGAAATGGTGGGTTCTGACATCTGTTCTGCCGGGTTTTGTTGCGAAGATATTGATCTTTTGCTACTTTTGCAAATAAAACCGTACCATGACCGTATTCGAAAAAACCGACCGATTCCTGCGCAACCTCTATGAGACGGCGTTTTACTTTGCAGTGATGGCCGTGAAGGAGAATTTCCGCAACTACGTCGGCCGAGCCGGAACGGTCGGCGCGCCGAAGCCGTCGGTCCTGATCCTCGGCAACGGCCCTTCGCTGGCCGAAGACCTGCCGCGGCTGATCGCCCGGGGCGAACACACGGCAAAGGACGTCATGGCGGTCAACTACTTTGCGCTGGACGAACGTTTTACGACGGTCCGGCCGGCTTATTACGTGCTTTCCGATCCGATGTTTTTCCGCGACAGCGTCTGCCGCGACCGTGTGGCGGAACTCTACCGCACGCTTGCCGAAAAGGTGACGTGGCCGATGAACCTCTACGTGCAGTACTACAACCCCGAGCGGTTCGACTACCGTGCCGCGCTGCCCAACCCCAATATCCGCATCGTGCGGTTCCACACGCAGGTCTACCGCGGGTTCCGGGGCGTGGAGTTCTGGCTCTACCGCCACGGTCTGGGAAGCGCCAACTTCGGGACTGTGGTGCAGGTGTGCGAGTACGTCGCCCTGCTGCTGGGTTACAAGACGCTGGAACTCTATGGGGTGGATCATACGCTGCTCGACGGGCTGTCGGTCGACGACGAGAACCGTCTCTGCCGGGCCGACAGGCACTATTACGACGACACTCCGGCCGTTCCGAAGCCGATCTTCCAGAAGGTTCCGCACCGTCCCTATACGATGGCCGTTTATCTGGCCGAGGTCGCCGAACTGTTCCGCGGCCACGAGGCGCTGCGCGATTACGCCCGATCGCTCGGGGCGCGGATCATAAACCGGACCGAGGGGTCGATGATCGACGCCTACGAGCGGGAACGAAAATAGAAAAAGGGCGGTTTTGAAAATTCGCAGGGTCGGAAGACTCATTTTTCAGCAATTCGGCTCTGTTTTCAGGCAGCTGCTCGCGGTGGCCTGCTATGGAGCGTGCGGAATAGCAGGCTTCCGCAAGGCGGAGCTGCGGCCTGCCGATTCGCCTCCGGCAAATCGAAAATCTTCCGAGTCTGCGAGTTCGCAGAATCGGCTTTTATTTATCCCGGCAGGTTCCGGCTCGCCGCGATGATTTCGGCCATGGCGAAGTCCTCGGGGTAGTCGATGTCCAAACCCTCGATGCGGTCCACGACGGCCATGTAGGGACGATCGCCGATGCGGCGGCCGCGGCCGCACCACAACTCCCGCGAAAAGATGAAGAAGGCGCTGGTCTCGATGTAAACCGGCTCGATGGTCTGCGTGCGGGGGATGTTGTCGAGAGCGTAGTTGAGCGGACGGCCTTCGAACCAGGCGAAAGTCTGGATTTTTTCGGCGCTGAACGCCGAGTCGTATTCGCCCGAACGCACTTTGCCGAGCGCATCGGCAAGGGTCGCGGCGCGGATGAACGGCGAGGTGGCGTGGGCGAGGATGTAGAGGTCGGCCCCGACCCGGGCGGTGAAGCTGTCGTAAATCTCCCGTCCGAGCGTCGTGTCGCTGTCGAGCGACGGGTCGCGGAGCAGCAGCCGGACCCCCTCGGGCAGCAACGCGCGGATGCCTTCGTCGCTGCAAAAGACGTAGACCTCGTCGATGCCCTCCACTTCAGTCAGGGTTTTCAGGATATGACACATCAGCGGCGATCCGTCCAGCGGGCGGAGGTTCTTGCCTGCGACGCGCTGGCTGTTGAGCCGGATGGGAACGAATGCTACGGTTTTCATGGAGTCTGATAATTTGTAAAGGGGTTCGTCGCGACACGCTGCCGCTTGCGGCGTTCAACTTCCCGCCCCGGGCGGGGAGTCAGGGGTGGGGCGGATTTGCAAACACGGCGGAACACCGTGGGAACGGCATTCCGCGCTGCGATGCATTGCCGATATTTCAACCGGCATTTCATTGTACCAGAAGATTGCAGCCCCGGATGTCCGAATGGTCGATACGGCCTTCGATGACGAACGCGCCGTCCGCGCCGACGCGCCCCACGTCCTGTGTCTGGATAAAGGCGCACGACCACCAGGAAGCCAGGTCCGCGATGTTCAGCCCGCCGCGTGCGCCTGCCGGGAGCTGGTCGAACGGGTCGTTGACGTCGCGTGCCGTGACGCGCATCCAGCCCGGGCAGCGGAACACGTTGCCTCCCTGCGAATAGGCCTGCGAGGTGAGTTCGGCCATGCCGTATTCCGAATGAATCTCCCCGACCCCGAAGGCGTCGCAGAGGATTCGGTGGAACTCCTCTTTGGGAATCTCCTCGCGGTAACCCTTCATGCCGCCCGTCTCCATCACCACCGTATCGCGGAGCTTCGGAGCGTACCGCTCCGCGAGGTCCCACAGCGCATAGCTTACGCCCAGCAGGATTTTCGGCTTCGGGTCGCGCTCCATCGCCGCCAGCAGTCCTTCGCAGTCATCCAGATAGAATCCGCCCGATCCGCAGTCGGCGATCAGCCGGTCGGCCATGTAGACCAGCGACGAACCTTTGCGCCGCAGGTAATTGGGCAGCAGGGCGTAGAGGCTCAACCCGGCGGGGTCGCCGTAGAAGTTGCGGAATGCCGTGCGGAACGCCTGCTCGTAGAGCGCCAGCGAGCGCATCGGGTGGCGCGACGGGGTCATGCCGGTGGTGGCCGACGAGGTGAAGACCGCTTCGGGCTCCGTGCCGCCGCAATACACTTCGTGGGTCTTGAACAGCCCGATCGGCAGGTAGGGGATCTTATCCGCCGTCCGCACCTCCCCGGGTCGTACGCCGATCAGAGACAGATACTCGCGGTAGGGCGCGCATTCCGCAGCCTGGCGCCGGAATACCTCCAGCGCCGCCGCTTCGAATGCCGCCTCGTCCGCGATGCGGAATATGTCGTCGGGTGTGCTCATCGAGTGTAAAGATAGGAAATAAAAATGAAAGTGAGAGCAAACCGGTGTGATAAGACTGTCGAATAGCGATTTAGACGAAGATTGGACAAACGGGCGCAGCCAAGTAAAACCATCAAAAAGCCAACTCAAACCGGAATTACGTTACTATCCTGTTACTTTTTTGAGCTGGCGGAAAAGTTTCAGATGGTTTTCAAAGAGCTGATTTACACGCTTTCAAAGGCTGTTTCATCTATAAATGTAACCGAATTTTCGGAAGGCGGAAGAGACAGCACGAAAAAAGACGATCTCAAAGGCTTTAAGGAATCCGCTGAAGTCTATGGCAAGGGCATCGTGCATTTCCCTAAGGACTGTAAGTTGTATTGTGGTCGTGGTCTGGCCCGTAACCAGAGCGGAGACAAAAAAGGTGCATGTGAAAATTGGAGGGAAAGCAAAGAAATAATACGGATATGTATTATGATTCTAATGACTCTTGTCCGCTGTTCTTTGTTTCGTTAAAAGTAGACAATATTTTGTATATCATTCTACGATTAAAAAGGACAAATATTCCGTAAACAATTATCATGGCAAGCCAAATGAGGGCCATTTTAAGAGCAGGCACACCGCTGAAAAGGAGAATTATTTGCGTAATAAACCCGAAAAACGTATACCCCGTGACTAATGCCGCCAAAGCTCTGCTTGCCATCGCCCCCACCTTGATCCGCAGTATTCGAAACAAGAGATACAAGAGGAACGAGAATAAAGGTACGCCAAACGCAGCCAATGCAACTACAACTCCCTGGGCATTCTCGTTATTTTGCAGATAATTTAGAATATCAGAAACGAATTCCGTCATATTTTTTCTCCTCTTCAGATATGTGCAACAACGGTTTGTCAGTATAACCCATTGGACGGGCAAACAACAAGGCGGGCATTTCGTGAATACCGATATTATACATATTCACGCTTTCATTGTAGAGTTCGCGGCGGTCGGAAAGCATATCTTCCAAATCCGACACCCGAAGTTGGAGGGTGCGGAAACTCTCCACAGCTTTCAGCTCGGGATAGTTTTCCGAAACGGCGAAAAAGGAATTTAGCAGTTTGCCGACTTCATTAGCCAGTTGTACTTTTTCATCGGTAGAGCGAGAGGAAAGAAAAGCGGTTCGTAGCTCTGTAAGCTGATTTAACAGCGATTCTTCGTATCCCTGTGTCTTTTTTACCACAGCAATAAGGTTGGGTATTTCATCTACACGCTGCTTTAATATTACATCGATATTGGCAAAATTTTTATCTATATTGTACTTCAGCATAACCAACCGGTTGTAAATGGCAACGCCTCCGGAGACAATGCCGACAATGATAACTCCCAAAATAACGAAAGCAATAATAATTCCCATATTCACTGATGCTTAAAGATGATTGTTTTTTCTTGATTGGAAGGGAGTATATATCCATACTGACCGGATGAAATACCCTTGTTGCCGAAAGGCAGGTTTATTTGCAACTCTCCGTCACGGTATTCGATGTGACAAAGCAGTATCAGTGAAGCGATAATACCCAAAACGGAGGTATAACAGATCAGACTATTGATAAGCGGCTTTGCCCTGTTGTATTTGTTGAGTGTTTGTGAAGGCATGAGCGTATATACCTTCTTCGTTTCTTCGTACCGGAAAACCGTTTTGCCTCCTCGTGTATCTGCCATTCCTATAAGCAGTACTTTATCGCCGGGCAACAACAACCGCTGCGTGTATCGCTTTCCTTCTTTTTGATACCGCTTGTTTATGGGCAGACACAAAAGATTCAGCTTTTCGGGTGTAACGTCCAATATGCCCGTTTCGTCCTGTATGGAGAATGCGTTGCATTTATTCTCGCTGTGAACGGTGGTATACGAAGTTCGTCCTTCGCTGTCGTGGTCTATATCTTCTATTTCGTATTCGTATGCAATACACTCCGTGTCACCGATAGGAGCAATGAGTTTTCCTCCGGGAACAACTATTCCTTCCACTTCGGCAAGCCCCATAGCCACAGAACGTATAGGAGAGGTAGGCAATATTGCCTGTAAACGCATAAAATGACGGTCACCCCCGGGATTTTTCAGCGCGAAAAGAGGAAGGATAATAAATACCACCAAAAATATTAGCGGCAACGAGACTTCCATAATAAACATAATAACGAGCATTCCAATAATCCCCGATATATAAGTTCCCGTTACTTTGCCCGCAGTGAAGACGGAAACTTTTTTTCCGGTTTTCCGGTATTCAGCTTTGACTTTTCTTAATCTCCTCACCAAAGGCATTATGATAAGGCCGACAATAGCCAACACAAAAGTAAGTACAAAAAGAAGCACCAACGCACACAAGCCAAAGCCCGGTTTAATAACCCCTAAGAAGCATACAAGAGTTGGTTCCAGAACAAAGAGAAGCCATTTAGGTTTATAGTCCCAACCGTATATTCCGCCTAAAATAACATGATGAAAAAGTGCCACAAAAGCCGAAAATGGTATCAGAACAAAAACCACTCCAACACTTATATCGCCCCAATCTGTCAAAAAGTTGATAAGTTCCTTCATTTACGAAACATTTCTTGTATTCAGTTTTTCACGCTTTTGTGGATGCAAAAGACACGCAAAAGTCGGACGGGTTCAAGACCGGATTGCGTCCGATTCCGTGCGGGATAAAGGCCGGGATGTTTAAAACGCCCCGAACCCGATCTGGCTGTCGTCGCTGAGATTTGTCTTTTTCAGCTGGGCTTCGACTTTTTTCAGGATCTCGTCGTATTTCTGCTCCGAAAGCCAGGGCTTCATCGTTTGGTTCAATTTCTCCATTTTTTCGACGTGCGGATCCAGTATCTCATGTTTTTGCGCATAGGTTTCGGCTTTCATGAGTTCTCTCAGCAGGAGTGCAGGCTGCAGGGCGCGCTGCAAATCGTCCTTCATCTCTTTGGGCAGGCTCCGGGCTTTGTCTTTGGGCAGGCTTGCGTACATGAGGAGCCCCAAGCTGACCTCCCTCGCAAATTTTTTATACACCTTCTGAAATCGGTCACTCCGCGCGTTGATGGTAAACGCCATGTCGTCCAACTGTTTTTCGATCTGTGCCATCTTCTGTTCGACTGCGGAGTAGCTGCTGAACATTTTTTCTTTTTCGGCTTCCACCGATCTCTCCACCTCGGCAAATGATTCCTGCAATGCACGGAATTCTTCCGGCATTTCGGCTCCTGCGCCGTTCTCTTCATAATCGGCGATGGTCTCCTTCAGTGAATCGATCCGCTCCTGCGGCACTTGTCCGCAGGCCATCAAAGTCAGCAGACATCCGGATAATAACCATTTCTTCATCATTTTTTTCAGTTTAATCATTTATCAGATAAAGATCGGGAATAGTTTTCGATATTCGGTTATCCAAAACGCTCATAAAGTTGTCTTGCGGGATATGTTCCAGGAGATAGAGGAACTGGGCGCCGGAGCAGAACGACATGATCCGGGCGGCCCATTCCTGTAAATGCGAAAACAACAACCTGCGGCCCGGATATCTCCGTTCCGCCGTCGTTGTTTTCACGGGTATTACGTGGCCTGCGGCCGCTTGTCATTTGTTACTTTTTCACTTTCGGCGCAAGCATCATGTTCATCTTCTTGCCGTCGAGCCGGGGCATCGCCTCCACTTTGGCGAACTCTTCGAGATCGGTGGCAAAGCGCAGCAGCAGGATTTCGCCCTGCTCCTTGAAGACGATCGAACGGCCGCGGAAGAAGACGTAAGCCTTGACTTTGGCCCCCTCCTTGAGGAAGTTCTGCGCGTGCTTGAGTTTGAAATTGTAGTCGTGGTCGTCGGTCTGGGGCCCGAAGCGGATCTCCTTCACGACCACTTTCGTCTGATTGGCCTTCAGTTCCTTGGCTTTCTTCTTTTGCTGGTAAAGGAATTTCTGGTAATCGTCGATGCGGCATACGGGGGGCTCGGCCTTCGGAGAGATCTCGATCAGGTCGAGTTCCAGTTCGTCGGCGAGTTTGAGCGCATCGCGGATCGGCAGAACCTGCGGCTGGCCGACGTTGTCGCCGACCACACGCACTTCCGGAGCCGTGATCTCGTTGTTGATCCGGTGGGGGTTCTCCTTGACGGGCGGACGGCGCCCGAAGCGGTTGTTGGCATTGGCTGCCGGTTTCGGTCTGTTATTCCCGGGGGTAAACGGCCTCGGCGGGAATGGTTTCGGTGCTGCGATAGTTGTACGTATTAGTTAAGTTAATAATGTGTTCTTTTATTTCTTTTCCAGTTTGTTGGCGTCGATCTCCTCTTTGACCAGTCCGGCGATCAGGTCGCGGAACGCTTCCATCGTCATCTGGCCCTTGTCGCCCTCGCCTTGTGCGCGAACGGATACGAGGCCCTCGGCCTCTTCCTTCTCGCCGACGATCAGTAGGTAGGGGACGCGTTTCAGTTCGTTGTCGCGGATCTTGCGGCCGATCTTCTCGTTGCGGTCGTCGACTTCGGTGCGGACGTCGTTGCGGTTCAGGTATTCGGCCACCTTCTGCGCATAATCGTTGAACTTCTCCGAGATCGGGAGTACCACGACCTGCTGGGGCGAGAGCCACAGCGGGAATTTGCCGCCCGTGTGCTCGAGCAGCACGGCCACGAAACGCTCCATCGAGCCGAACGGCGCACGGTGGATCATGATCGGGCGGTGCAGTTTGTCGTCGGCGCCCTTGTACGTCAGGTCGAAACGCTCCGGCAGGTTGTAGTCCACCTGGATGGTGCCCAGCTGCCATTTGCGGCCGATGGCATCCTTGACCATGAAGTCCAGCTTCGGGCCGTAGAATGCGGCTTCGCCCAGCTCCACGACGGTCGTGAGCCCTTTCTCCCTGGCTGCCTGCATGATGGCGCTCTCAGCCTTCTCCCAGTTCTCGTCCGAACCGATGTACTTCTCCTTGTTATTGGGGTCGCGGAGCGAAATCTGTGCCGTATAGTTGTCGAACTTCAGCGTCTTGAAGATGTAAAGCACGATGTCGATCACGCGCTCGAACTCTTCGAGCAGCTGGTCGGGACGTACGAACAGGTGGGCGTCGTCCTGCGTGAACCCGCGTACGCGCGTCAGCCCGTGCAGCTCGCCCGACTGCTCGTAGCGGTAGACGGTGCCGAACTCCGCCAGGCGGACGGGCAGCTCCTTGTACGAGCGGGGCTTCGAACGGTAGATTTCGCAGTGGTGCGGGCAGTTCATCGGTTTGAGCAGGTATTCTTCGCCCTCGATCGGAGTGTGGATCGGCTGGAACGAGTCCTTGCCGTATTTGGCGTAGTGGCCCGAGGTCACGTACAATTCCTTGTTGCCGATATGCGGGGTAATCACCTGCTGGTAGCCGTATTCCTTCTGCACGCCCCGCAGGAACTGCTCCAGACGGTCGCGCAGTGCGGCCGGCAGCGGCGATGTGGCATCCGCTGTTGAAA
>ERZ832522.3634-NODE-3634-length-16609-cov-3.051770_pt1 | contig 16609 bp, 7 predicted proteins | sample MGYA00519951_ERZ832522 | MGnify/ENA primary metagenome ERZ832522 (study PRJEB31850, sample SAMEA3708728) | human gut metagenome | biome: human gut; feature: human-associated habitat; material: faeces | place: China | collected 2014 ... | reverse complement strand
ATCCACGTCTGCTGGACTATAGCGATACCCGTAACGAACAGTATTCCGACTTCTGGGTTGCCAGCAAGGCGTACCTGAAAATTCGTAACATCACATTAGGTTATACCCTGCCCAGTCAATGGACCAAGGTTGCCTATATGGACAGAGTCAGAGTATACGGCAGTTTGGAAAACTTCTTCACTTTCTCGAAGTGGAAAGGATACGACCCTGAAGTGAGCGGCGTTACCTATCCGACCATGCGTCAAGCTGTAATCGGTATTAATGTTACTTTCTAATCAGAATGTCTAACTAATAAACAGAATTATAAAATGAAAAAATATATCATGTCTTTTTTAGCAGCCTTATTTACATTGACAGGCTGTTACGACCTGGACAGGGCTCCATACGACCAGTTGAGTTCCAGTACTTTCTGGCAGACGGAAGACCAGTGTAAGCAAGGTCTGATGGGAGTTTACGCCTCCCTGAAAAACACCGACCTGTACGGTAAAATGTTTATGATAGACGTCAACTCCGATGTCGCAGCCGGATATGACCAGTATGAAGCCCTTCAGCTGGGAACCTGTACCCCGCGTACCGGATTCCTGAACGGCAAATGGCAAAACGGATACAACGCCATTCAGCGTGCCAACCTGGCTATCCGCAGCATCGGAGAGGCTCCTATTGACGAAGTGCCTAAAAACCAGATGTTGGGCGAAGCCCGTTTTCTCCGTGCATTAATCTATTTCCACCTGCTGGACTATTTCGGAGGACTTCCCATATACGACGAAACGACCGATCTGGAAAAAGAGTTCAACAACCTACTGAAACCCAGAAGTTCTGCAGAAGAAACACGTGCTTTTATCCTTGCCGACCTGGAAAAGGCATTGGGCGCCGGACTTCCCGACCAATGGAACGATGCAAACTACGGACGTGTTACATTGTCAGCAGCCCAGGCCCTGTTGGGTAAGGTTTACTTGTACGACAAACAATACGACAAAGCCATCGAAAACCTGGAAAAATCCCAGGCTGGACATGCATTACATGATGACTTCGCTGAGTTATTCACTCCGACGGGCCATACCAGTTCCGAAATGATTTTCTCCATCATCAACCTGGGAGGAACAGGAAACAGCTACGGTATGCCTTTATGTTTCTATGCCGGAACCCGTAACTCCTATGGCAGTTGCTGGAACAATACGGTACCTTCCACCAACCTGGTCGACATGTATGAATACAAGGACGGACGCCCGTTCGACTGGGACGAAGTATTCCCCGGCTTCAACTCCGACAACCAGGTTAAGGAACGTGTATTCAGATGCACGGTCAACAGCGACGGTTCGGAAGTACTGGATATCCCGGCTGAATCGGAAAAAGTAAAAGAGATGTACGAACAGCGTGACCCGCGTTTATCAGCCACCGTTATCGCTCCTTACACAACTTATCTGGGATGGAACCGTAACCAGGAACGTCTGATGACTTTCATCTTCGCGAAAAACGAAAAAGGTGACGTTGTTGCCGTAAACGAAAATAACGGTTTCATGCGAAACAATAAGGGGGGATGGGAAACCTATTTCTGGAGGAAATTTGTACCGGAAGGCGACTGGAACGGACAAATTACCGACCGTGCCCATACCCCTGTTAACTTCCCGATTCTTCGTTTGGCAGATGTTTATCTGATGTTGGCAGAATGTTATAATGAAACGGGCAACCAGTCAAAGGCTGTCGAATACATCAACAAAGTTCGTGCCCGTGCCGGAATCGCCCTGCTGAACAGCGGTCCTTCTTATCTGGCCACCAATACAAAGGATGAAGTATTCCAGCGTATTTTCCGTGAGAGAGCATTCGAGTTGGCTGGCGAAGGTATCCGCGACAGTGACCTGCGTCGCTGGAAATTATCCCATACTCTATTGAACAGAGATGAATTCGGCATCACAGGAAAACGTATGCTAACCCGTGTATTCCGCGAAAACCGCGATTACCTGTGGCCAATACCCGCTACAGAAATCGAAATCAATCCGGATTTGACACAGAATCCGAACTGGTAATAACCCATCTATTTCAAAAAAAGAGGAGGTGTGTCAAAACATCCAAAATATGAAAATCACCCCTGCTACAGCTATGTGTGACAGGGGTGATTTTGTTGAAAAGAGAGTTTTGGCACACCCTCCTCTTTTTCCTGACTTCGTCAATGCGCCACCCAAATCATTTCGGTTCATCGGCGAAGTCTAATAGTGAGCGTATCGCCCGATGTTTATCAGTCAGGAATAGGGTCTTAGTATAAATTTCTACATTTTCAGGCATCTTCACTCTGATGGTAGTAATAGTTTTGACGGCATCAAGTACCTTTCCTACGCTCAGGTCAATGTTCTTTTCTTTGATAATTCGCTCCAATTCCTTATATATTTTATAGGCGACAAAGCAAATGCAAACATGTGTGCTTCTATTCTTCGCGCAGGCTGAGATACACGTGCGATCACAAGATGTCGCAAGATCTCGTCCGGTATGCGATTGAAGCCAATATTATCATAGATACAATCAAGCAGCAACTGAGTTCCGTTGATCAATACAGCATCCATATTGCCGACTACTCGCTTGGTCTCTTCGAGTTCTCGCTGACCTGCATAGCTGTTAATCCATCTTTAGGCGGCATCACACAAATTTTCCGTGTCTTCTATTGAGTCCGCGGTGCCAAAGCTCTTTATTTCCTCATACTTACCGGAGGATTTGCTTACTACAACGACACTGATAGTGCCAGAGCGGTTCTTTTTCTTGCGCACATACATGCCGCAAAATTACGTTTTTTAGCTTGCGCCACCTAAAACAAAACATAACTCGTTGATAATCAATTCACGCCGTGGTAGCGCAGAAAAGTGATGAAGTCAGGAAAGAGTACGTCACACAAAATTACAGGGCGTGGGTGAGCAGATATAATGTCGCCCTGGATAGTATAGATGTTTTTCCGAAGACCGTCTATATAACAAAGAAAATACCTGCCCGCCTTTGGGGATTAGGCTGTCTGTCGGTTATGGGGCAGGACGATCCGGACTGTCGCCATATGTCGAAGTGGGGGTGTATTACAGGATTTGGTAATTTGATTTGATATTAATACTAAAGTTAGCCGTCTTGCTTGTGAGAGTAGGGTGTTTTTTGTGTTTAATAACATAATATTTAGCTTTGTGGTATGTAGATAAAATAATAAATTCAAAGCATTTATTAACTCTTTGTAGTTCTATAATCCATTTGTTTAACTTATTAAATTATTATTATGAAAAATCTATTATTTGCATCAGTGGCTTTTATGTTGTTTTTTGCGTGTAGCAACGAAACAGTATTTGAAGAAAAGGATGATTCTACCATAGATGTCGTTACAAAAAGCATTAACGATAACGGCCCCTTTAATTTACATGATTGGAGAATAGAGGTTATTGGGGCTATTATGTATCATGGCTTTGATATGGGTCCATATTGGTCGGATTATGAGAGTAAAGGGAAAACTACATTCTTGACCGGACCTCTAACAATCGAAGAAACAATAGCACAATTTGGAGGATGTGTAGGATATAATATTTTAGGTCTTACGGATATTTCAAACTGGCTATATTCTTATAATATGCGTTATAATATTATATCTTTTCCTGGTCCACCTGATGATTCTAACACAGAATCTGATGGCTCTAAAAAGGAAGAAAAGACTGCGTGGGAGAAGCTTAAGGATAGGTATGAAGGAGCAGCATTTATAGAAGAGAACAATTGTCCTCCAGGATCTTCTTTTACTTATGCACAAGCTGCAGCTATTATGGCTCCAATGGATAAGCAAAAAGACGATGAGTTTCTGCCTTTTGTTTATATTAAAGCATATCCCTCCACCTCTAGTTTCAGTATTATATGCTGGAGTCTTTACGGGGCAGTAAACAACAAGACGACAGGACTTATTTATAGCAATCCTTATACTAGGATAGCTAGTGGCATTTTAGAAGCTTACAATAATCATATATATTCTGGGGTTACGTGTAGCGACCTTAATTAAGAAAGAGGCAGTCTCAAGATTTGAGCAAATTATGGGTTTAAAGGTGCAAATGAAATACCAAACAGAAGTTATTCGCCAATTGATATACCATTAATTCGTTATGCGGATGTAGTCCTTTCTTTAGCTGAATGTTTGAATGAACAGGGAAAAACAGATTTGGGGTGAACCTCAATATTCTTATACTTGGGGAGGTAACCATTTATACAACTGGGTTATTCCTAGGTCTGAAATTCTGATGAATGAAAACCTAAAACAAAATGAGGGTTGGCTAGACTAATCCATTCTTATAAATTTCTATTTCATGAGGGTGTCAGATTACTTTGACACCCTCTTTCTATTATTCTATACAATCAACAAAGTGCGTGCTCGTATCGATTAGTATTCCCAACCCGGTGTAGGTGTCAAATTCGTATTAAGCTCTGTTTCACTCTTGGGGACAGGCCAAGTGTACCACTGGTCGCCAATCCAATCATAAACAGTACCTCCGGTACTCTCTGTTCCGCCCCATGCATGCTGGGCAACCTTTTCACTGAATTTTGTTTCTTTCAACGTACGCCAACGCATTTCATCAAAAAAGTTTATACCTTCGTTCACAAACTCACGACGACGTTCGTCACGCACATAGTTGCGTGCAATTGTCTGATCTGAGAAGCTGGAAGCCATAGTCGGTATACCGGCACGGTCACGGACCTCTTTCACCTTGGCCATAGCACCTGCCAAGTCATTCTTTTCAACAAGTGCTTCGGCCCACATCAACAATACATCTGCATAACGAATGATAGGTTCATCTACCGGATTCTGCTCACGACGCAGGTATTCCAACCCCTCACCGATAAATTTACGATGAATATATTTAAATTCAGCCTGTGCATTCATAAAACCGGAAGCATAATAATCGTTCGGTAACTCCGGATTGGCATTCGGTTCGGCATTTGCCTGATCTGCATAATATTTACCAGCAACAGGCCAACGGAACGTGTACCACGCTTCTGCCGTAGAATTACTATTTACCCCCAAATAATTGGCATAAGGTGTCACAACATTGTAAGCCAAGCGCGGGTCACGATTGGCATATGCTGTTTTTAAACGAGCCTCATTACCTTCCGGCAAATAAATAGCCTGAATTTCTGCGGGCAATTTGGCCAGTTCCGTATCAACTGCCTTCGTAACCGTAGAATGGATTTCCTTTCCATTCACGAACTTATCGCGAATAAAGAATACTTTGCGATATTTCGTGTGTCCTTCGGCTGTCTCCATGTCAGTCACTTTCTTCCAATCAGACAAATAGTCCTCCCAAGCAAACTTTTTAACAGTCTGCCCATTCACCTCTTCATAAAGGTTTACCAACGCAGGAGTCACCTGCAAGTCACCCCAACAGCCACGGCTATCTTTAGCTCCCTGGGTAAATGCTGCACAATACTTCTGTATTCCCGTACCATAACCCGTAGGATCTTCTATATACTGCACAGCCAAAATAATCTCTTCACAACGCTCGTTAGCAACCTTAAACAGCTGTTTGTAGTCCGGGAACAATTTGTAACCACACTCACCTACCTTAGCAAAGTCTGCTATTGCTTTATCATACTCCTTTGTCAACAGATATGCTTTACCACGCAAAGCATAAGCAGCCCCTTTACTTACTCGCCCTTCTCCTTGGATTTGATTGTCAGGTAAATTCGGCTCAGCTATAGCATCGCTTAAATCCTTAATAACTTGAGCCCATATCTCCTGTTCCGAACTTTGAGGCTTGTCACATTCAGACGGGTTCACCGGTTCCGTATACAAAGGTACCCCTAATCCGCCATTACCGAAAAGAATGTTCAAACGATCGTAGAAGAAAGCACGAAGCACTTTACATTCAGCTATCAAGCGCGCTTTTTTAGCTTCATTAATAGGAGCATTTTCAATACCAGCTATAGCGGCATTAGCCCGATGTACACCGTCATACATCCATTGCCATGTCTTCAAGAAAAATCCGTTACTGGGATTAACAGATTTAGTGAACAAGTTTTGCATGCCATATTCTCCCTGTCCGGTCATACCAAACGCATCGTACCCATAATAACCAATCATAGCATTGGCACCAATAATTTGATTCCCATGGAAAGGTCTTTGCATGGAGTAATACACACCAATAACGCCCTGGTCAACACTTTCTTCAGTAGTCCACATAGTACCACTGGAAAGCTGATCGTTGGGTGCTGTATCCAAAATATCCGTACAGGATGTTGCGACTCCGAAAACAGCCGCCAATGTTAACAAATTAAATATCTTTTTCATCTTTATGTGCTTTTAATTAAAAGGTTACAGACAGACCTCCTGAGAACATACGTGCAATCGGGTATGCGGCAAGCGAACCACCCAATTCAGGATCTACCCCAGGGAATCTATCGGATTTGAAAGTCAACAGATTTTCACCAGATACAAAAACTCTCAAATTATTGATCTTAGCCGGTGCTACCCATTTCTTAGGCAATGTATATCCGATTTGTAATGATTTCAACTTGACAAATGAAGTATTATACAAATAGAATGTATTTGAAGGGGTAGTACCACCGGAAGTCAGCAGACGCGGATACTCGTTGGAGATTCGGGCATTCGGGTCGGCAGCAGGATCGTAGGAAGAACCGATGACAACACCCTGCTCATTCTTAATGATACCCGCATGTGATGCTTCCGAATCGTAGAAATAAAACCTGTTCCAAGCATCGCCAGGCAAAGCATCACCGGTATTGGTAATCATAGATCCGTTCGCTCCTTTCGAATTAATGTAATGATAACCGCCAAAGCGTCCTGACCACATCATATTCAAATCAAAACCACGCCAAGAGGCATTGATATTAAAGCCCAAAGTAACCTTCGGAGTCGAGCTCTTACCGGTAAATTCGCGGTCATCATCATTTCCATATTTACCATCACCATTCAAGTCGGCCATGATCAAGTCGCCATACCATAAATTGGAACCATTCGAATTAATTTGTTTCAAATTATTATTGAAAGTATATCCGGCAGCCAACATCGCAGCCACCCAATCCAAATCGGCCTTCGTACGAATCATACCGTCACGAGGTCCTCCATTCGGATTAACACTACCGTCAGCCAACTTATAAGAACCGTCACCGGAATAAGGACGACGCAAGAAAAACTCATCTATCATGTGTCCTTCTACACGACGGGTATCACCTCCGGTAGAAACATCTGCCAAATTAGTATAACGCATTGTCGGATTACCCCAGATATCTTTGACATCTTCATCCAACTCATACCGCAATTCGCCTTTAAAATCGGTTACTTTATTCTTATTGAAAGCCAAGTTGATCCCTACGCCATAACGGAAATCTTTAATCTGATCGTTCCAACCCAAGTTCAGTTCAAGACCACGGTTAGACAAACTGGCTGTGTTTGACATAGGAGCACTGATATTACCCATTGTTTTATACATAATGGAATTAGTAAGAATATCCGAAGTCTTTCGCAAATAGAAATCAGCTTCCAAACTTAAACGTTGGTTAAGGAAAGAGGCATCCAAACCGATGTTATAAGTGGTCACTTTTTCCCAAGAAAGTGCCAGGTTTTGAATAGAAGATTGTATCAAACCATTTTGTACTCTTTCGTCGAACACATTGTTCACTTTCTTATACAAAGCTTGCCAGTCATAATTACCCCCTACGGTGTTACCCAACGAACCATAAGAAACACGAAGTTTCAAATTGTTAACTGCATTTTTGACGGGTTCGAAGAAAGATTCTTCACTGATACGCCAAGCAGCAGACCCGGATGGGAAAAAACTGCTACGATGTCCGGGAGCAAACTTGGAAGAAGCATCTGACCGGAAACTGAATTCAAACAAATAACGGTTATCATAAGCATAGTTTGCACGTCCGAAATAAGATAATATAGCATTCACCGACTTGGCACTACCACCAATGGATTGCATTTCCGCACCAGATGTTATATCAGTAATACTCCAATCTATCAAACCTTTCTTTGTTGCACTGAATCCTGTAGTTTCACCACGATACTGCTCATAACCGAACAAACCTGCCACATCGTGTTTCCCGAATGTATTGTTATAGCGTAACATCAAGTCAGCCGTATAACTGGTCGATTCATACGAATAACGATAAGTCGTAGCCTGGTCCAAGACACCTAATCCTTCTTTCGGTGTTTCAAAACTCTCGCGAAAACTATAACGAGGCAGGTTTTGAGAGTAATGTTCGTCTTGCCGGCTATACTGGCTCCAGTTGAATTTGGCTTCGGCTACCAAACCTTTCAAAGGTAACTCGACGTTGGCATACCATGTCGTATTGAGACGTGTATATGTATTCTGTCCTCCATTGGCTGCCACTCCTTGCAAAATATTATCCTTCTGGGTTACTTCCGGATGTTCGCTACATCCATACTTGCCATCATAGATAGGAGTCTGCCCGGGCCATGCCTGAAGCAAATAAGTCATAGACGTACTTCCCGGATCCTTGAACTCTTTGGTTCCATAGGTTTGTGTTCCGAAAGTAATGATATCTGCTATTTTTGTTTCTATATTGGCACGGATATTGAAACGTTCCATGCTTGTATTATCCAATGTACCCGGATTATTCTGATAACCCAGCGAAAGCAGATAAGTGGTATTCTTGCTACCTCCCGACACATTGACACCATATTTCTGATAAAAGGCGGGTTCAAACAAAATTTGTGCCCAGTCTGTATTCGGGTATGCCAACCAGTTTGGAATCTGTTGCCCTGTAACAGGATTCGTATAGATTCCGTTCGGATTCAAATCAGCTTGACGCCATTCTTCAATACTTTCAAGGCTATAGTCTGGTGTATTGGCAGTCGGGTTGGCATTCAGCTTAGCAATATTGTGCAACTCCATGAAATCTGCCGTACTTGACATCAATTTAAAATCGGTAATCGGCTTTTCCTGTGCAAACATAGCATTGAAAGTCACTCTTGGGCTTTCGTCTTTTTTCCCTTTTTTGGTTGTTACCAAAATAACACCGTTGGCTGCACGTGAACCATAGATTGCCGCCGCACTGGCATCTTTCAAGATTGAGATGCTTTCAACGTCATCCGTATTCAGCGGAGCCATATCAGCAGCAACACCATCGACCAATACCAATGGGCTACTATTGTTGAATGAACCTTGGCCACGCACCTGGATACCGATACTTTCGTCACCAGGGTTACCACTTCCTTGAGTAACGCGTACACCTGGAGCCGCGCCCACCAAAGCCTGTCCGAGGTTCATCACCGGGCGGTTGGCTATTTTTTCCGCACTAACGGATGCAACCGAACCTGTCAGGTTCACTTTTTTCTGTGTACCATACCCCACCACAACAACTTCGTCTAACGCCTGTGAGTCTTCCTTTAGTTTAATAGTAAATGACGTTTGACTACCTACGGAAACTTGCTGTTCCGTATAGCCGATAAAAGTTATAACCAAAACAGCATTAGGAGAAACTTCCAGATTGAATTTACCGTCCATATCGGTGATCGTTCCGTTAGTTGTGCCCTTTTCGACAACATTGGCTCCGGCAATCGGTCCTAAAGCGTCCTCAACTGTTCCTGTTACTTTTTTCTTCGCTTGTTGAGGAGAAGCAACAAGCGCATCGGAAACGGGAATCTCTATTCCCGGATTGGCTGAAGCCAACCCCACAGATGTCAAAAGCATAGTTACTCCTAAAAACATCCGTTTTGATAAATAAAAACGATTAAAATCCTTCGTCATAATAACACCAGATTTAGTTAATGAATAAATTGTGTTTGCGCACACCAAATCACTGCAACTTGTTGTGCAAGAATTTTAGCCCGTTCGTTTCACATAAAAAGGAAATAGTCCTAGCTGGACTGTGTCCATTTATTCATTAACTAATTATTAGATTTTGGCTCATCAGTAATTTTTTACAAATAAGAAAACAACTGAGAATAAAGCTCTTTCTCTTTTTGTTTTTCAATAGCAGAACAAAAGTAGTTTAGAAAAGTCGTTGGAATTCTATTACTTAATATTAATAGAAAAACAGTAATTGATATAACCTAATTTTGAGAAATGAATGTTCTATTTCTACCTGCCAGAACTTCAATAGTTAGTGCAAATTGACCATAATCTATGCACTATATTCATATACAGCCCATTACTATTGTGTTAATTTTTTATTTTTGGACAATAAATGCACCAATATTAGACAAAAATGTATGTTAACAGATCATACGATGTGTTACTTTTGTGCCGTACTGTTTTGTTTCATGATATGGACACAGTCCAGCTAGAACTATACTCTCCACAAAAAAAAGGATAAGGCATTAATCAATAACACCTTATCCCATAAACATTTCCTCATCAAAAGAACTTCTTACAATTCCTGTTTAAGGATTATTCTTTTAACAGAGTAACTATTCGGTAGAACAGATCTCGATAATTAGTTTATCCAACCATCATTCTGAACCAGATTGCTATTTCTTTCACATTCCGTGCTTGGAATAGCCCAGGTATAAAGATAATCTCCACCCCATGAGAACGGATTTACGACAGTACCCCAGATTTCTTTGGAACCATCACCAGTTTTACACCAGTCACCGATCGTTCTCCAACGAATTTCGTCATACAGGTTAACACCTTCCAAAGATAATTCCCAACGACGTTCGTTACGGATACGGGTACGCATATTTTCCTGGCCACTTACATAAGTAGGTTTACCGGCATCTGTTGTTTGCAATAATGCAGCACCGGCTCTCTCACGTACAGAGTTTACCAAATCAACAGCTTCCTGCTTAAAGCCTTGTTCATTGATAGCTTCAGCCAACATTAAGACTACGTCTGCATAACGGATCAACGGATAATCCCAGGGGCAATATTCACGATTAGGAGTTTCAGACGATCCTTCCGCAACAAATTTGCGATACAGATAGTAGAACAAAGTCTGGCTATCCGTTCTCAGGTCATACGGTTCGACTTCATCCGAGTTGGTTGCCGGCCAACGCAAGGTATAAGTATATTCTTTTGAACCGATTGCCCCGTTATATTCAGCATACGGAGTAATGACAGTCGCTTCCAGACGAGGATCGCGATTTTCGTAGGCTTTACGCAAACGAGCTTCATTTCCGGAAGGTAGATATTTGGACATATCAGCTCCATTTTTCACGGCCAGTTCAAAACCTGCACGCAGTTTTGATTTTATATCTTCCGAATAAGTATCCCACTCACCGACAGTATCGCGGAGGAAGAAAACCACACGTTCTTTAGGAGTCATCTCATTATATCCCGGTAGGAAGTCATTCCAGTTAAACGGCTTACCGTCTGCACATTCAAATGATTCCACCCAGTTTACACTCGGCAGATAACTATTCCAGCAAGAACCAAAAGAAACACGTGAACCTAACCAGAATTGTGTTTTGGAACCATAATCTTTGATACCAATATTCTGTTCCGAGAAAATCATCTCATCACATTGTTCATTATCTGTTTTGAAGAGTTGTTTGTAATCCCCCTGAAACAATGCAAAACCGACATCTCCGACTTTACGCAAAGCAGCTTCCGCTTTTGCATAATCTTTCATCCACATATATGTCTGTCCCAGCAAAGCATATGCCGCACCTTTCGTTGCACGACCATAATTGGCATCACCTTTCGCATACTTATTCGGCAAATTAGCACTGTTGATGCAGTCGTTCAAGTCGGAGATAATAACTTCCCATACTTTGTCAGCCGTTTCACGTCCATTGGTACACTCGCTGTCTTCCACCGGTTCCAGATAAACAGGAACACCCTGGAATACACGGTTCAAACGGAAATAATAGTAAGCACGCAAGAATTTGGATTCAGCGATCAAACGATCTTTCTTTGCATCATCCAATGGAGCTTCCGGTAAATGGGCTATGGCATCATTTGCACGGTGAATTCCTTCATACAACTGTTTCCAGGTATCAGAGAACAAACTATTGCCGGCAGTAATTGTTCCATTCAACAAATCCTGAGGATCACGGGCCTGACCGGCAAATCCCATAGCGTCTTGTGTAAACATTTCATGTGCAACCTTTGCCTCGCGCAATGTGGCATAGATACCATTCACACCCATATCACACATCGTTTCATTTCCCCACATGGCTCCGGAACCTACCTTATCGTATGGATTCGTATCCAACAAATCAGGTTTACAAGCTGTCATAACCGAAGCAACAGCTGTAACAACTAATATTTTATTTACTAATTTCATTGTCTTTTCTCTTTTTTAGAATGTAACACTAATACCCGCAGCAAACTGGCGTAAAGACGGATAGTTTGTAGTTGCCCCCATTTCAGGATCCTGACCGGGGAATGATGTTATGGTAAACAAGTTTTCACCAGACAGATATACACGAACCCTTTCTGCAGAAATTTTTTCTGTCAGAGTTACAGGCAATGTATAGCCGATTGTCAGATTCTTCAATTTCATATAAGTACCGTTGTACAAATAATAATTGCTGGTTTGACGGCTCTGTTTCGAGTTTTCTACCAAACGGGGAATATAACCATTCAGATTGGTTCTCGAATCAGTCGGATTTTCAGGATCGTAGAAGTAATGATCATTCGCAACCCGCTCAGATGTTGCAAAACCATTTCTGATTGCTACACTATTATACGGATCTTCTTCCCAATACAGTTTGAAACCACCGTTGCCAGCCCACAACATACTTAAATCGAAGTTTTTCCAACTGGCGCTGATATTGATACCATAACCGAACTTAGGCATAGCTGAAGATCCTTGGAAGTCATAATCATAAGAACTACCGTAAATACCGTCGCCATTCAAATCCGCATAAATCAAATCACCGTAATAGATATTATTCCGACCGACACTCTGGTTTGGCATAAATTTGTAACCGGCATCAATCATGGCATTCAACCATTTCATATCACCTTCCGTACGGATCATACCATCTTTCGGGCCACCATTTATATTTACGGAACCATCGCTGTTAAAATGGGTTCCATTACCGGAATAAGTATTCAATGTATAATATTCTTTGATCGGATGTCCTTCTACGATACGTCCCTTATCTTTATCCACAGATACATCACCGATATTCGATTGCCATACTTTCTTACCGTCTTTCTCCACCCAACCGGCTTCATACTTACCCAGGTATTTTGTTACCTCATTATGATTGTAAGAGAAATTGGTAGAAACAGCATAATTGAAATCACCTACATGGTCTTTCCAGCCTACAGTCAATTCAAAACCGCGGTTCGTAACCTCAGCCGTATTCATGGTCGGAGGAGTCTTAATACCCATTGTCAAGTGAAGGTTCGGAGTAGTCAGGATACCATCCGTTACCTTATTATATACGTCCAACTCTGCTGTCAAACGGTTATTAAGAAAACCGGCATCCACACCAAAGTTCGTAACAGTCGTGCTTTCCCATTCCAGACGCGAGTTACCGATCCTGTTCTGTGCCAAAGCAGCAGCCTGAGCCCCTCCAAAAGAATAATTATAAGTCTTATAAGTAGCCTGATAACCATAATAGTCCTGGTAACCATCCTTATCTGTAATGCGGTTGTTACCTATTTGTCCCCAGGAAGCACGGATTTTCAGGTTAGATAACCAGCCGATATTCTTCATAAATTCCTCTTCAGACAGACGCCAGGCAGCAGAGAATGACGGGAAGATACCCCAACGCGAATCGGAATTGAAACGGGAAGAACCGTCATAACGGAAGTTAGCCTCAAACAGATATTTAGACAGATAAGCATAATTCAAACGGCCGAATACAGAACGAAGTGCTTCGTCTTTCGCCGTACCAGTACTGGTCTGCATTTCTGTGGCTGCATCGGGAACACTGATACTCGGGTCTATCAAACCCTTTTTCTGTTGCTTATGCTCGTATTGTTTATAGAAATATTCGTTGTAACCAACCATTACATTCAAATCGTGACCACCTTTGAAGCTCTTGTCATAACGCAGGATATTTTCAAGCGTATATGTTTCTTCCGCATACGACTTCCAAGTTGTCGTCATCTGGTCCGGAGTCGTTGCTGTAGAAGCAATCTCACCATTACTGAAGGTATAGCGGGCCAACGGAACTGTATGTGAGTTATATTCGTCAAAACGACGTCCGTAATTAAAGTTGAAGTCCCAGCTCAGACCTTCCATAAACTTGATCTTACTATACATCGTTGTATTAAAACGGGAAGAACGGTTTTGTCCGTCGGTCTGTTTCAGATATGCCCAAATATTATTAGCAGTAGAACTTTCTTCGGCAGCTTCCTTATATCCCATTTTTCCATCATACATACCTATCAAACCCGGGGTAGTCTGGCGGATAAAGTTCAACATACCGGTATCAGCGTAATTACCCTGATCCTTATCGTTCATAATAGCATATGTACGGGTTCCCAAGGTCAACCATTTGTTTACATTCGCTTCTACGTTGGCACGCAATGTGTAACGTTTCAAACCAGTGTTTTCCACTAAACCAGGGTTATCCATATAACCGGCAGACAATAAAAATGTAACCTTTTCACTTCCTCCGTTTACGGACACGACATGGTCCTGAACCAGATTATTTTTATACATTTCTTTGTTCCAGTCCGTATTCGGATAAGCCAGCCAGTTAGGGACACCGTTTGCATTCAGACCATTCGGATCTGCATTGGCAGCTTCCCAGGCTTCGATTGTTGCTGCTGAAAATACATCATTGTAACCCTCATTGAATTTGGCTTCATTGATCAAACGCATATGCGTAGGATAATCCGTTACAAAATCGAGCAGGTTAGATGGCTGAGCCATAGAGAAAGTACCTGAATAAGTTACACGGATCTTTTCACGGTTACCTTTTTTCGTTGTGATCAAAATTACACCATTGGCAGCACGTGAACCGTAAATAGCAGCCGATGCAGCATCTTTCAATACGGAAATCGTCTCAATATCCTGCGGGTTGACAGCATCCATCGAGGCTTCCATTCCATCGACCAAAACCAACGGACTGGCATTGTTCAATGTACCTGTACCACGAACACGGATCGTAGCACCGTCGTCGGTCGGATTACCTTTGCTTTGCATAACCTGCAAACCGGCAGACAGACCTCCCAAGGCTGATGATACGTTTGTAATAGGACGGCTGGCAGCTTGTTCTGTAAAATCTACGGAAGAAACAGAACCTGTTAAATTCACTTTCTTCTGCGTACCGTAACCAACAACTACTACCTCATCCAATGCCTGGGAGTCTTCCTTCATCTGGATTTTGAAGGAAGTTTGGTTACCTACTGTAATTTGCTGTTCCGTATAACCAATAAAAGAAACAACCAGAACTGCATTAGGAGAAACATTCAACGTAAATTTACCATCCATGTCAGTAATGGTTCCGTTCGTGGTTCCCTTCTCAACTACATTTGCTCCGGCAACCGGACCAAACTGATCTTCTACTACTCCACTCACCGTTTTCTGTGCTTGCTGTGGAGAAGCCATGAAAACATCTGATTCTGGAACATTCATTCCCAGAGCTGTCGGACTGGCCGATGCAACTCCCACAGATGCAAGGAACATCGTAGCTCCTATAAACATCTGTCTTGAAAAATAATAACGATTAAAATCCTTCGTCATAATAACACCAGATTTAGTTAATAAATTGATTTTGTTTGCGCACACTAAATCTTATCGACTTAAATGTGCAGTAATTTTAGTTTTGTTCGTTTCTACCAAATGAAATAGTCCTGTGTGGACTATGGACTATTATTATTCAAGAATCATTGCTTTTTTAGAGTCAAATATTAGTTTTCACAACGTAGATAGTAGTTTTGACAAATTCTATTTTTCAATTGGAGAGCAGTGATTATCATAGGAGAATGACAGGAGAAATTTTCAGCATAATATTAACGATGATAATCGCCAATAGAATAATAACAATCTTTTTTTATCTTGTATTTCTACCCCTCTTCATTCGGCTGAATTTAGAGATATCTTACTAACTGAAACAATCGGTCAAAATATACTTGGCTTATATACAAGCCATTATACATCTGTTAATTTTTCAGCTATGGACAATTTATACATATCTATTAGACAAAAATGTATGTTTATATTTTATACAATCTGCTACTTTTGTCCCGTTCTGTTTAGTTAAAATAAAAGACATAGTCCACACAGAACTATATTCACAAAAATAAAAAGGGATAAGGTATTAATCACTAACACCTTATCCCATAAAGACTTTCCTACTAAATAATTCCCAATAACCTTTATTAAATTACCATTCTTTTTGCAAGAACTACAATTCAGTAGAAAAAAACCATCTATTATGTTTACTTACAAGTCCAGTTTACTGTATCAGTTATGTTGTTTTTCTTCTGTATGCCACGCACTTCAATTGTATTTTCCCCGTCTTTCAGGTTTACACCATTCCAAACAAAAGTGGCATAATTATCCGGTCCCTGTACACCTATACTTTTTCCGTTTACGAACAATTCAACCTGGGGAAGATTAGAAAATACCATTATATCGGTCACTTTCGTATCACGGTCACGATGACGGCGGTTAGCGATATAAACAAATTTGTCATCCTTATTCCAGTTCGCCTTATAATAATAGAAAGCATCCTTTTTCACTTTACGGTCGAAAGTAACCAGACCTT